>Ga0265327_10000160_pt1 | contig 145237 bp, 187 predicted proteins | sample 41621metaG_FD_202089 | JGI IMG/M metagenome (GOLD analysis project Ga0265327, IMG submission 202089) | Rhizosphere microbial communities from Carex aquatilis grown in University of Washington, Seatle, WA, United States - 4-16-21 metaG | ecosystem: Host-associated > Plants > Roots >... | reverse complement strand
CCGGCTACGCCGTGAGAGAGACTCTGCGCGCTCCGCGCACAGCAAACACAACCGGCGTGGCAAGCCACGCCTAACCAGACGGGTTGCTGAGTTATGTTGTGTGTCTTACATTTTCGTGATAGTAGGTATTCCGCGTGATCGGGCTTCGCCCGATTGTGAGTGTTGAGTGTTGTTGTATATCAACAGTTTTGAATGTGGGGTTTGCACGGCTTCGCCGTGTATGGGATTGTCACGTATTATGTTGTACCCCAACATGATTTAAGAATAGAACGGTTACTCCTTGCGGCACAACCTATTTCGCAATCTTGTTGTTGTGCAATGAGTTTCGATTAGATCATCGCCGGGCTACACCCGGCCGATAGAGCTACTCCCCTTGGCTCAATTACTATACTGGCCAGCGCCCCGGCTTCGCCCGGGCGCTGGAACCGTTCAAAGTAACGGTATGGACGGAAGCATCAACGCCAGGCCGGACGGCAACGGAGGCCGGCTCTATTTAAACAGGGGGATCGATGACTACACACACTCGGCGAAGCCACAAAAAGTCTGGTTACAAGCCTCTCCGCACAAGGTCACAGACAGCCACGACATACGGCCCGGCGGAGGCTCGTCCGTTTTCGATGGCATGCCGTCTGACCTTGCAGGCCAACATGTTTGGAGTCTTAGGGCCTATCACTCCACAGCGGCAGTATCTGGTCAGGAAGGCGACCACAGGCTCAACCCAACCTCTCGGACATGGATCTCTGAACGTCCAGGCACACCTGGCACCGAAACCAGATACAGCCATCCGTCATTCTCCCAGGTCGCATCCACAACCTTGCCGAATCCGCCCTCGGCCAATTGAACACGATCGCCTGATCGAAACTTTGGTGTATCGCTCACAGTCGTCTTCCTCCCCTTCTCATCGTGGCAGTTTTGTTTCTTGTTGTTGCGCTTTCGCGCCACGGGTGAATCGTTCCCACGCCAGCGTGGCCGGCGCATCGGGCCCTGGCGCTACCGGTTCGCCTACGTCTACCCACAGTTGATGCTCCGCGCTCCACTTCCAGGGTTTTTCCCAGTACCCGTCTTCCTCCTCGGGCATGAGATCAGCAGCACGAAGTACTTCAGCGAACCTGAATACCGGCCTACTGAAGTCGCTCCAAGCCCATCCCACCGCAATGAGCTCCGTATATCCGCGCTGCACCTGATCATCAGCCATGACCGTCATGTCATCACACCCCTTAACTTATTGTCCACCAACAGATTCAATCATTGACGAAACGATGGGGCGCTCGCAACCGACGACCTGATAAGCCCCCTTATCGGGTTCTCAATTGATTTCGTATTGCCCGTCAGGCGCCAGCCAGGGCCTTCCGGCAGACCAGCCTTCGTTTGGCCATAAGGGGTAATTGACGTGATCCGGTGAACCTGGCCAAGAAACACCAGGTCATCCCCCACCTTCACATCACGGCACCGCGTCTGCTGCGTCGTCTTCCTACCCCTTCTGGCTTCCCTGGTCGCGGAAACTACCGGGTGAAGACGACGCGGTCTTGGAAGCTGCGAACTGACACGCGCTAGATAATCATGGTGCTGAGGCTGTTTGGGTTCATTAGTTCGGTCAACTGCCGTAGATCTGGGACCGGACCGTCGTCGCTCCAGGTCTCGCTGTATCCGCCTGCGCAGCGCCAAGGATTGTCGAATGTGCGCCACGGTTCGGTGAGGTTGAGCGCGATCGCTTCTAGCGCATGGGCGCAGCTGCGGTGTTGCAAAGTCAGAGTCTGCACGTTGGTGTGCCGGCGGCCGCCGGCGGCGTGTGCGTACATGCGGCGGTTCAATGTCGCGCTGACCCCGACTTTGTATAGGCCGATGTCGGGCAGATGGATGATGTAGACGCTGGTCGGCCGGTCGAATTGCTCGCGTTCGTGTGTTGAGGTTGTGCATACCGGTAGGTGTCGGAGCCAGTACAGCCTTGGCACCACAACCTGGTCTCGAGTCAGGACCGGGCGGGTTCCGCGTACGAAGCCGCGGGTGTCGCCCCAGTGCTCACCTGTGAGTAGGTACCCAGCGTTGATCCAGGCTCTGCACTGGGGCTTGCGCGGGTTGTTCGTCCACCATCCCCCTGCGCACTTGCCAGTGGTCGCGCCTGGAGGAAGGCCTCCCTCCACCAGTTCATTGAGCAGCTCGTCGGGGACCTCCAACCGCTCGTCTCTCTGCTCGATGAACCACTTGTGAAGCCGACGAAACTTTTCCGGTGGCTCGGCAGGATCGCATTCAATCGCACCCGGTGGTGGCAACGTTTCTAGGTCGACCTCTGGCCACGCCCATTTCGGTGTTGAGGCACGCACTGCGCGCACCATCTCCCATGCTTGGGCCTGCTGCTGCAGCGACCGTTCGGACAGTCTGCTTCGCCGCTCAGGCTGGCTGCCGCTATCACCCATGGATAGACCATCTCACCGCTTTGTGACACCCGTTCTCCGGCGATCATGCGGTTAGACCTTCGGCTGCTAGACCGCTAGACCGGCGTCTCGCGATTGAGCACCTGAACGATGTTGTGTTGGCGGCGGCGATGCTCTTGCAGCAGGGGCAGCACGACGATAAGAACGCACCCCAGGCCGCAAGCGAGGGCGTTGGCCGCGATTGTCACTCTGCCGGCGTCAACAGGCTCGCCGCGTGTGATCACCACCGTCCCCAGCAGAACAACCATCACCGCGCCGCACAGGGCGAGTACTCGAAAGGAAGCCGACCGTGCGGCGAGGTCGATGGTGATGCCTCGGAATGTGCGTGTCAGGTGCCAGCTCGACAGGAGCACCAGTGCCGTCAGCGCCCACAGGCTTGTTGAAACCACGATCTGCATCAGATAACACCTCCTCTGGGTTCCAAGCGTATCGGCCTCGTGCCGTGATACCCCCGCCTTTTGCCACCTCAATTTCAGGACATCTCCAGATCTTCTGGGTGCTGGCTGGCGGTTCTCGGTGTGATAGCGGCTGCGGACTTTCTGATCCTGATCAGGTCCGGCGGCGAAGGCTGATGGGAACAGAAGTTCGATGGAACCAAACCGGGTCTAGCCGCATCGGAGTAGTTATCAAGCACTGATACAACCTGATTAGGAGTGGGGGGAGCACCATGCTCAATCTGAGGACGATCCAATTTTGGAAGCCGCTGGAGTTCAATAATCTCGCGCAGGCATTGATGATGCGGGCTCAGGTTTCCGAGAGCGTCGCCAGCGGGCTTTTGGACATTCGCCGAGCGCTGGATGTCTATACCGGCGAGGGGATTTCTGCAGCCTCTCAACGATATAGGGATGCAGCTGAGGCCATGGACACCGAGAGCGACGTTATCGGCCAGATCCGCAACGTTGCAGAGATTGTGGCAACCGTGGTCCGGGAGACCCATCCTGACGTGGCCGCAATGTACTCGTGGTCCGCCGGTAGCGGAGTTCGCAATCGCGTCAACGACGACGACGGCACGATTATCGTTGATGCGTCTGCCAGCTTAGAGGCCAAAAGGATTGCGCAGGAGCATCAGCGCAAGGCGCAGCTGGCCTTACAGAGGGCCAGAGTCGCGGACACCGCTCTGGTCAAGGTGTTCCAACTGACCTCCGGCACAGAGATTCCCGTAGGGGATGGCGGCGGCGATAGGGACTCACGCATCAATGTGGATCCTGCTGTTCTACATCAGATCGCCAAGGCGACCATTGATCTTGAGGCCACTGCCAGCGCGCGCCAGCGTGGCGTCGACCAGGGAACAAGCAGCGCGCACGGACTCTCCTGGTATGGAGCCACATTGGACGGAATGGCCTCGCAGGAGCCATATAAGGCGTTCGCGGTTACATGCCCCACCGACTGGCTATGCAAGCGCCGCAAGGCCCGTAGCGAGTTGCTCAGCGGCCTTGCTAGCGGATTGTTTGCCGTCTCGTCACTGCTACTGAACATGGATTCTGTTGCTGGTCAATGTATTAACGAAGTTTCCGCGAGACCAGTAATGCAGGAATTAGCGTGATAACCATGCTCTGGGTCATCGTTTACACGATGCGAACCGGATAGACGGATGCCGTACCCGTATCGAGCTCGGTTCTGTTCTCCGGCAAAATTTTTACGTTCCAGACACGTCCCCGGTGCCCGCGGACGTGCGTTTCGTTGGTGTGCCCGATGTCGAAAGTGATGTCAGCCTCCACGGATGGCCGAACGTCGGCCAACGATTTTCATCATCGCTCGCTGCGCCTGGCGTCCAGGTTCGGCGATGTCTTTGACCCCGTGGGCTGATGCATCAGAGCCTGATTCGAAAAGCGGGACCGGGCTTTTGAAATCGAACGTCGCAGATAGGTCGGCCCCGCTGAGGTCTCCGCGGGCCGCAGCGATTCGTAGGGCGAGCAGTTCTTTTCCATGACAGCCCACCCATCCTCCGCAAAGGCGAGCGCCTGAGTCGCCGGCGTCGTTCTGGTGGCAGAGGAACAGATTGGGCGGCTGTGACCATGTGGGGCCGTCGTAGGCTTCGAGTTTTCTGTACTCATCGGTATGCCAGATGCCGGATGGGACGTCGCGCCGGTAAGGGCAGGACGCGCAGGGGCGGGGTGCAGGGCCTCGTACCTGTTTGTCTGTCGACGGTTCCACTTGTGTCCTCCTTGCGTTGCGCGGGTCTCCCGAGATGGTTCCGAAGCTCTACGACATGGTTTGTGAGCGACACGCTCCCCTGTCATGAGCACGTGCCCGCCGACTTCTTGTCAACGCTGCGAGCTGCTCGCCGTGTGCGCCCTTTGGCCTGGAAAGCTTCGGCAGATTCAGTGTCTGAACCGAACACCTCGCTGATGACATCGATCGTGGTTGGGTCGGTACGGAACTTTCCGCCGTCTGAAAAGACCGCGACAGCAGTACGGTGCGCGTTTCGCAGGAGTGCCAGCGCTGACTCGTAGCCCGCCCAGTCGACGATGCGCCAGAGCACCGGGCCCATGTGGATATCCACGTAGTGTGCAGTGGTGCGACGTTTTTCGTCATATCGGGATTGGGGAACCACTACCCATGTGGGTGTTTCCAACCACGCGATGGAGACCACTGATAGCCACGGGTTGCCATCGGGATCTGTTCTTGTGGGTACATTGCCGGGGATGCCTCGCAGCGCAGCACGCACCGCCGCGAACGCGGCAAGCATGGCGTGTACCTGTGCGGCCGAGGTGAAGCGCATGATCACATCCCCCCAGGTGACCGTCATCGTCGATTTGTTGGTGCGAGCATCGCTGACTGAAACGTGCCCTTCTTGCACTCGCACCATCACCATTGTTCGAGTTACCACGGCAGAGATTCCCATGATGCGCCCCTTCCTGGGCTCCTTGCCGGGCTTTTCAACACCCGGACTTTGTTGGCAGATTGGCGAATCTGCCTGCTTGGCTACATTTTAGGACAGGGCACCGACAACTCGTACCGTGTGATCCGTTCGATTCGCAGCTAGTCAGTGCCCCCGCACTGCCATGAGGCGCTCTCCGTGCGGGGCACTCAGTGCATCACACTGGACCAAGCAACGTGGTCTCGATGGCGTCGGCCAGGTGTTCTCCAGCATCGGCGAGGCCTACGTTGAAATCCGCCATCGCCTCGTCCCACTTCGGGTAGCCGCAGTCGGGCTCGTCGCCATCAGAGTCGCTGTGTTCATCGACGAACGAATCTCGTTCTTTCTGTGCTTCTTTGAATCCCTTGAGGGCTTCAAAGACCGGTGCCCAAGCGCCGCTTTCCGCAGGCGGTGCGCTTGCCTGCACCCCCTCCTTTGCGGCGATTCTTTGCATCTTGTTCGCTCCCATGATGTGCCCCCTTCCTGGGCTCCGCGCCGGGCTTTTCAACACCCGGGGTTTCAACTGAATCGTTGGGTTTAACTGCTGCTCTGGCTTTTCCACCACGGACTACCGCAGCGTTGCGCTGCTCGACTGGGGCAGGTTGTTAGTCATCCCAGGTCGGCGGATCGAAGAATTCCGCGTCGGGATCCGGGTTGGCAGCGTCTTCTACCTCAATCTGCTGGCGGGTTACCCCGATATAGTCGCCCTCCAACTCGGCAAGACCGTTGGCAAGATCCCGGTTGTCAGGGTCGAAGTCAACGACCACACGAACAGTGCATTCATAATCCTCAACCTCTTGCCAACGGATGACCACGGTCTTGGTGCGCACCGTCTCGGTGCACGATCTCTTCTTTCCCATGATGTGCCCCTTCCTGGGCTCTGCGCCGAGCTTTTCAACACTCGGACTTTGTTGTGTCACATATCATTCAGTGACATTCACATGGTAGCGGGAGCCACTGACAACCAGACACGCGCGCAGGCGCTCCCGACTCCCAGCGAGGAACGCCTGCGGCGTGGGTTATCTGTTGGACAACTCGTCGAACGGTAGAGCTTGGTGAGCGCCGCTGTCTCTGTGTGCCTGCGCGATCCGCTCTTGGGCAATGTGCGCGTATTTGGGGCTGCGTTCGATGCCAAGGAATCTGCGGCCTTCCAGCGCTGCGGCGACCCCGGTGGTGCCCGACCCCGAGAACGGATCCAGAATTCTGCCGCCGGGAGGGGTCGACCGGAGCAGGTGTTGCATGAGTTCGACTGGCTTGCCGGTGATATGCATCCGTTTCGATCCTTTCGGACTGGCCGTTGTATAGACGCCGGGCAGGATTGGCGGTACGTGGTCTCGGTCAGGCTGTCCGTTACTCGCCCACAACACGTATTCGCACGAGTTGGTGAAGCATCCGCGTTGCGGGCGAGCATTTGTCTTTGCCCACACGATGATTCCTCTCCATCGCCACCCGGATACTTGCAGAGCGTCACTGAGCGCGGGGAGTTGCCTCCAGTCGATGAAGACGAGCGCTGAACCGCCGGGGCGAACAACGCGCAGCGATTCAGATAGCCAGCGTTCGGCCCAGATGGTGAAGGTGCGCTGGTCGCGTTCGTCGCCACCGAAGTCGGGCAGTGCATGCCCCGATTTTGAATCGCTGCTGACGTATTTCTGGGCGGCGGATCGACTGGTGCGCGACGCTGTGCCAGTGCCGCCTGAGCAGTAGGGCGGGTCGGTCACGAGTGCATCAAATGATGCTTCGGGAAGCTGCCGAAGGATGTCGATCGCCTCCCCACGTACGACTGTCCCGAAGTTCAGGCCGGGCACCACTGCGTTGTTGGTGTTGGTGGATTCCATGGTGATGCGTTATTCCTTCCGCAGGCACCCCTGTGCCAGCTGGAGGATGCTGCCATAACGCACCGACAACCTCTTTTGAATTGCACTGTATAGCAGTACATTTCGGCGAAACGCCCCGATCCGCATGGGTGTCGGTTTCAGCCTATGCGGCAGCTGGGAACGCTTCTTCTGTCGAGGTGCGCAAATATTCGATCCACTCGCGAAGTTCCTCGATCTGGTCACGAAGGTGATGGGCATGGCAGGAGTTGACGGGTATGCGTAGCTCGTCGGTGGCCAGGGAGATTGCCGATAGTGCTTGAGATTCGGACAGTGCCTCTAGGTCGTGCCATTCGCCGTCACCGAGGTCGATCAACATTTCGCAGTGCCCCTTCCTGGGCTTTGTGCCGGGCTTTTCAACACCCGGACTTGTTGTCCCTGGCCCCTTGCTCGGGCCTGACATCCGGGACGCTACAGGCACCCTCCGACAAGTCCCGCCGACCAGGCGAGGGGGGTTAGAACACTGCGGTGGCGAGTAGTTCGGTAAGTACGTTCTGCGCGTCGCAGGCAGCTTGGGAGTCATCATTGGCGAGAACGTCAGCAGTCTGCGCATCGAGCACGATGGACAGACTTGAGCGGTGCCGCGACAGCATCACGCACAGCCTGCCGGTGTCGAGCGCGAACTCTTCGGCCTCACGCTTGCCTGCCATGGGATGCACCGCAATGCACGCTGCCCGTTCTAGCCCCTGCAGCGCGTTGGCGGTACCGACCAGCACATCGGGATAGTCGGCCAGCATTGCGCGAATCGCGCAGGCCTGGGACACGTGAGGGACTACTACGGCCATGTCCTGCTCTGTCAGCGGACGCACCCCTGACTCCGTGGTGTACACGCCAGTATCGATCAGTTCGCGCACTCGGTTGACCACGGTCGTCGTGATGATCGGGTCGTTGGGGCCATCGGCCACTGAAACCACACGGTGCATGATTTCGGGCAGCTTTCGGCGGTGGTGAGTGATGTGCTCCGGGGGGCGGCGTGAGGTGAACGGCAGCTCGGGATAGAACGCGCCAGATACCAACGCTGTGGTGTCCTGGCCGAGCCGCCAGGTGTGCGTGAGCGCCACCGTGGTCACCACGTCCGGGTGAGCGGCCATCAACGCTGTCGGTGCGGGCAGGTGCGGGCCGGTGGGCGATCCGGCCCACCGCGAGGTGTCTCCGGTAACTACCGGATCGATCTGGCCGGGGTCGCCGACGCACACCACCTGCGATGTCATCGAACCTAAAGCGCCCAGGTCGGCGTAAGTGCATTGGTAGGCCTCGTCCACGATCAGGATGTCCGCACTGCCTTCGGTCGCATCTGTGCGCAGCCACTTACTTAGCGGTTGTGCCGACCCGCACTGCCCCACCTGAGCGAGGCCAGCAGACGCCACCGGCAACCAATGGGCATCCTCCTGAATCCGGGCGCGGACCCGAACGCCACAGCAGGCCGATGCGCGCCGGTTCGCACAGCGCACCGACGCGACGAGCGATATCCAGCGCCTGTGCGCGGGTTTGTGCGGCAATACCGACGCGCAAACCCGCGCGGTGAGACAGCGCTGCCGCGATTTGAACCGTCAGCCAAGTCTTGCCCGCTCCCGGAGGTGAGGGAACGCAGATGACCTGATCACCGCTCCACGCAGCCAGCAGTACCGAAGCGGTGATCGGGTCAGCGAGCAAGTCCCGTCCAGGCCACTGGGCAACCGTGGTCGGATTCTTTGCCCGCGTCTCGCGCCGGTCGGCAACGATCCCATTTGTATTGTTGTGTGGCTTAATGATTCGCATTTCCGCTACTCCTGCCCTTCACGTTCAGCGGCGGCGACAAGTACGTCCAGTGGAGCATCACGGCGCGCCAGCCCTGGTTTGCGGCCCGATGCCATCCAAGAGTCGGGGGTGAATTGCTTTTGGCGGTACTTGAACTGGCCGGACCGCACAACACGCTGATCAGGTGCAGCGGACATCACTGTGGCCCAATGCCCCACCGGTGGACGGTGTTCTGCGCGCACACCGCGCACTGTGAGCCGCAATGCGCCCCCAGCGGCATCGGCGTCGCCGATTTCGCCGTGGAACGTGGTGGCCCTGTTGTAGGAGTCTGTCCCACCTGGCCAGCCGCATATCGCCGTACCACTTTTGAGTCGCGAGTCCATCCGCTCGCACACCATCGTGAACCCCGTGCGCGCCGATTCGACAACTTCTCCGCCGCATACATGGCCGGTGTGGGTGGCGCGGTGACGCCACAGCCGGTCTGTCAACAGCGCTGCAGACCATAGGTCGGCGGTATCGCAACGCTGACGCAAGCTCACTGCCGCGACGGGCGCGGCATCGCTCTTGGACCAATCGCGGCCCGCCGCGAATTGTTTAGCCGCTACACCAAATGAATACTGGTCGTCCTCCCCGATCTGCAGGAGCGCGGGCAGCAGTTCGCCATCAGCGAGCCGTACCGCCCATTGCGCCAGCCCGCCGATCCCCTCGGGCAACCCAAACGCAGCGCGCCAGCCGTCTTCGGTGCGCTCAGCCTCCGGTGCTCCACCGGTGATGTATCGCTGGCGGGATACGGCCAGAAGGTTCACGACGGCGCTTGTTCCGGGATATCCAGCGCGGTCGCAGGCCCAGCCGATAACCGCAGACGCTTCATGTGAACTGTGCTCGCGCGCAATCTGTGATAACGCCGTCAGGCTCGCCGCAGTAGGGACAATCAACTGCACCATTGCCCGGTCGCCGAACCCGGCTCCGGCATTCGAGAGACTGTCGAGCACCGCAGCGCCACTGACTCGCTCGATCGCTCCAGCGGCCGTGCCGATGGTGGCGTGAACATTTCCGTCGTCATCGACGTTGGCCTGCAACATGATCGGATGAGCGTGTAGACGGAAAAACGAAGCGGCGACTCGCAGTACAGGGTGTCCGACGTGCGCGGCGTGCAGCCGCTGGCCCAAGTCGAAGAATTCCACGGTCATGCTTGCACCCGCCCAGCAGGTTCCGCGGTCTGCCATCCGTGACGCAGTGCTTCCGCGGCCGTCCCCGGTACTGCTGCACCCTCGCGGAGCGCGTCCTGCGGATCTAGCCCGGTCCCAGCCAAGATACGTTCGGCGTAGGAACGCAGTGATTCACTGATCTGACTATCTTGGGCGTTCGATGACATTGTGTAGGCCCCTTCCTGGGCTTCATGCCGGGCTTTTTAACACCCGGGCTTGGTGACGAATCGGCCTACCGCCAGCGTTTTCGTTGTCGGCGGACCGTCTACAAGTGACTGTAGCTCGGCCCACCGACAACTCAGCGGCTATGCCGACGGGCTAGTCGGGACGGTGACCGTGGTGGCGAAATCGGGCGTGCGCGAAACAGCGGAAGGATTCCCGATGATGACGCACACCAACCGGGTGTTCCGATGCTGCCTTTCGGGCCATGGTGTGTCGCCGTCGGACAGGACGATGACAACCTGTGGCTCTGGTCGTGTCTGGCACGCTGCGTCGATTCCGATCCGCATATCCGTCCCGCCACCACCGGTCAAGACGACATCGCGCAGATTCCGAATATGCTGCGGCTCTGCGGTTTGCGCATCACATGCCCATACAGTGACCCGATCACCCGCGATGCCCCCGGATTTGAGCACTCCCCCAATCTCAGAAAGTGCAGCACTTAGGTCCGAAGCGCTCATCGAGCCAGAAGTGTCCACCACAATGCTCACCGTGAGCTTGGGTCCGCGCAGCGCGGGCAAGATGATGCCAGGCAGGCGGCGGCGTGACGGACGCCGATATGTGTAGTCGGTGCGGCCAGCAGCTTCGCCCAGAGATGCCCTCACCGCCCCACGAAGTACTCGATGCCAGGGCACCACGGGGGGTGCCAGAACCTCGTCAGCCCAGCGCTGCACACCCGCAGGCACGGTTCCACGGCCCGAACTTTCCTGGGCGCGAATCGATTCTGCGATCTGACGACGGATCATGTCACCGCTCGCAGCATCTATTCCGGCTCGGCCTTCGACCACGTCACCGCTGGAGAGTTCTCCGGGGATTGCAAGGGTGCCCGCGCCAGAGCCACAGCCAGGATCGTCATCGCCGCCGCCCAGTACGCTGTTGTCTGGCTCTCCCACCAGGTGCTTGTAGTAGTCCTCGGCGATGCCGTTGGTTTCACAATCGAGCGCCTCGGGGGTGATAACTCCCTCCGGTAGTGCCGCCCCGGCGGCGAGCAGATCGTCGTTGATCTCCGCATCCGCTGCCAGATTCCAGGCTGTGTGGTGCATGGGTTGGGGTAGAGCCTCCGCACGTTCGGCATGCACTCTCAACACATGCCCTTGCTCGTGCAGAAGGACAGCACCAGCTTCGCGCGGAGACCAGCCCGACATCAGCATGTCAGGGTCCAGATACAGCCTCCACCAACGATCTACCGCAAAGGTGCCCAGCCCCGGTGCGGCAACAGCGACCAGAGAGAACAGTCCGGCCGCGAAGTAGGGCATCACCTCATAGGCCGCGACCCTGGCGATACGGAATGCACGGATTTCCTCTGCGGTGAGTTCCCGGACGTTCATGCCACGTCCTCACCGAGCAAGCCTGCGTCGCGCAGAATCGGCGCGAACTTACGCGCAGAAGCCGGTATCTTGCCCTTCGCTGGACGAGCCTTCGCCAAGGTACGAGCTGCTGCAGCTGCGACATCGATCCCGCCTGCCTCGGCAGCGGCGACCAAGGGACGCCACGCACGTTCAAACCAGGTCTGGCTTCCGTTCTGCGCAGCAAGTGTGACCACACCGTTGAGGACAGCCCACACAGCATCCGGGCGCATGGCAGCCCAATCGATGTCCTTGGGATTGTCGATCACCGACATCGGATCGGGAAGGTTTGCAGCAGCAAGCCATTCCAGGTATTCGACACCTGCCCCCTCACCTACTAGCCCGAACACCGCTGTTCTGATTGCGGCGAGGTCATCGGATCGAAGATGAGCCAGTATCCGAGCGAGCATGGTCCACGTCCGCCGCGACGGCCACGGTCCTCCTGCCTCTGCCGAGGTCTGCGGGTAGGCGTCCAGCAGCCCTGGGCGGGTTCGAATGAACCCGGTGACAGATGCCACACCGGCAGCGAGCCCCTCCGATGATGCTGCACCGGCCCGAGAGACGGGTACGGACTTCCATCCGGTCACCATTCCGTCGATCCATTCATCGTTGGACGGCTCGAATCGGATGTGGCAGAAGCGATTCGCTAACGGTGGCTCAAGTTCATAACCGCCTGCTGCCTGGTCGGGCGGGTTCGCACCTGCCACCACCTGTATGCCGTTGGGGAGCTGCAACTCCCCAACCACCCGGTTCAAGGTGACTGCGAGCATCGCGGCCTGTACCGCTGGTGTCGAGGTCGTCAGCTCATCGAGGAACAGCATCCCCTTAGCCGCTTGCTTGAGCCGCTGCGCCCAGGCCGGGGCCTCCAACCGCACTCCGTCATCTCCAAGCACCGGCAAACCTGCGAAATCCGAAGGCTCTCTGAGTGATCCATTGACCACCTCGCACAAGACATCCTGTGCCGCAGCCAGTGATTGCACGAGCGATGTCTTGCCCATGCCCGGCCCCGAGAGCAGCAGAACCGGAACACCAGCGCGCCCACACGCATCCATTACGGTCACTGTTGAAGCTGCATCAGCCATTCTTAACGCCCCTTCCTGGGCTTCTTGCCGGGCTTTTCAACACCCGGACTTATTGCGCCGAACCGTGTTTGGTTCAACAACTAGGACGCTACCGCAGGCCACCGACAAGTAGCACAGACCGGCCCTCACCTGCAGTTTCTGGTGAGGGCCGGTCTGTGCCTCGAGTCCTACTTCGTAGAGCGCTTTCTGTCTGCCAACGCCTTTCGAGCAGTTTCCCGCACAGCTTCCTGGGTCTCGCGTGGTATCCCGCGGGGGTCTTTGTCCAGGTGCTGCGATGACAGCAGGGCGTGCAGTTCAGCGTCCGTGATTCGGCCGGCCGCATGTTCGTTGATCGCCACGGCGAGCGTCTCAATGACGGTGCGGGCCTCGACGTCGAATCCTGCGAATTCGGGTTCGGACCAGCCCAGGGGTCCTTGCCGCTCTCGTTTGATGCGTTCGACGGTCTCGCCGGCGTGGCGATGGAAGTTCCGCACTCGCCGAAATTCAGGGGCATCGGGGTCCATCGTTTGCAGCGTGGCTGCCGCGGATTCCTGCCACTCGTGCAGCATCTTGACGATGGTGCGTGCCCGCTTGTCGCCGAAGGACAGGAAGCGCCAAAACAGCGTCCACCGTTCCTTGTACTCGGGGTCATCGGCCGCCCGCGGGACGAGGTGTGCCTGCATGTATTGCTCGATGCTGCGAGCCCGGAACTGCTTGCTCACCCAGGTCGCATTCAGGGTGCGCGGAAACGCCACCGCGCTCTCGTCAACCTCGTCCCACAGTTGCATAGTCAAAACAGTATCGCCGAACATCGCTCATCTCCTCCATCTCGTGCCGGCATCGGCCACTGCAATGCGGCAATGACGCTGGTTAAACCGGATGGTCATGGACATTGACCTCATTCGGTGGCTGAGTACCTGCGATTGGAGGCAGTTGCGGCAGGCGAGCCGTCTGGAAGCCACGCGCAAGGCGACCGTTGATTCGAAACAGCCGAGCCGACTGGTCATAGGTGACTGGCGTCAGGTACCAGCTAGTTCCGCTCGGCGATCCGAGGGCACCCGATCGGTACTCGACCGTCGACGCGCCGGTCTCGAGGTTCACGGTGGTGATCTGTGTGGACCAATCAACACGGACAACGGCGTGCGGTTCAGCAGCATCGTGTGCGGCCGGAAAGTCGGCGAATTGCATTACCGGCGTCCCTGCCTCCGGATGCTGGGGGAATGCGCAGACGTAGCCCACTATCGATACGGCGGCACCCGACGGCAGCAATGTGGCGTGGTGGTCGGTCACGTTCTTCTCCTCTTTCGCTATCTAGCGAGTTGTCGTCTTGTATTGCGGCGCATCTGCTCGGCGAGTCTTCCGAACGCGTCGTTGGTGGTCGGTGTGTGCATGTCCGCTACTGATGGGACGTATTCGCCCTGACAAGCTGATCTACCAGCATTTTTCTGCTGCCCTCCACATTCCTGCCTAGTCGGTCACGACTCTTGGGCGATTCTGCGGGGAAGTTACGACACGAGCTTGGAGGCGACACGCCGAGCTGTTCCGCATTGGGGTTGGCGTTACCGTGCGTCTCCGCGGTAGACGTCGCCTTCGATGTAGGTGAGCAGGTTCCCGTCAACGTCACGGGCGACGTAGTAATAGGGAGCTTCCATCCAGGCGACCTTGAACCCGGCCTCCTTCAGATCGTCCAGGAGTTGGCGATCGCCGCCGGACCCGGGGAAGAATGCATGTCCGCAGTATTTTCCTGGGAAATGCTCGTTGAGCACGACGATCACTTGTTCGACGTTTCGGCATGTTCGAACTTCGTCGAGCCCTGCATCGACGTTGGCCCAAAAGCTATCCGTTTCTAGTGCTCCTCTTGATGGTTGGCGATTCTTGTCCGGCCGCTACCAGCCGGTGGGATCACAGGTGTGGAATTGGGCGATGATGTAGCCGCCCCGGTTCAATGTTCCCGAGTTCGGTTGGGGCCCGTAAACGATTGTTGCGCCGAGCTTTTCTGCATAGGCGCGCAGCTCTTCGAGGCCGTCTAGGCGTGTGCGGCTCCGCAGGATCCGGCGACCGGCCAGGGCCACCATGATCGGTTGCACTCCAAGTTCGTTGAGTTCCATAGCCGGGTGCTGTTGGGCTAGTACTCGTCGCTGTGCTGATTGTTGCTTGCACGCTGGCTGCTGCCACGAAAGGCCGCGAGTGTACGGTCCAGATCCTCGGTGGCGAGTAAGACGTTGCGCGCGTTGGATTCGTCGGCGGGCCCGACGAACCCATGGGTGGCCATCACATCCAAGAGCTGCTCAGCTTCTGCGAAGCCAACGCGTAGCTTGCGTTGCAGCATTGCGGTAGATGCGAACTGGCCGGTGAGAACCATCTCGATGGCCTGCAGCAGCAGTTCATGATCAATTGCGTTGTCGTCAGCGCTATCTTGGGCGCTATCTTGGGCGCTTTCCGTGTCGATTTTGGCAGAGGTGACTCCCTCGGCGTATTCGGGTTCGGATTGCTCTTTGCAGGCCGCCACGACCGCACTGATTTCTTCGTCAGTGATGTAGGCGCCTTGGAATCGGATCGCGCGGCCGGCGCCTTGCGGCAAGTACAGTCCGTCGCCCATACCGATGAGCTTCTCCGCACCGGTCTGATCCAAGATGACCTTGCTGTCGGTTCCTGATGAGGTCGCAAAGGCAAGCCGCGAAGGCACATTCGTCTTTATCAGACCTGTGCACACATCGACCGAGGGCCGCTGTGTGGCCAACACAAGGTGGATACCGGCTGCACGCGCTTTCTGGGTGATACGCACGATCGCCTCCTCGACATCGGCCGGGGCGGTCATCATGAGGTCGGCGAGCTCGTCGACAACGGCAAGGATGTACGGGTAGGGCCGGTATTCGCGACGGCTGCCCGGAGGTGCGCTGATCCCACCGGATCTCACCTTGTCGTTGAAGTCGTCGATATGCCGAACTTTGTTGGCTTGCATGTCCTGATAACGCTGTTCCATCTCCTCGACCAGCCAGGCCAGTGCCGAGGCCGCCTTCTTCGGCGAAGTGATGATCGGGGTGATCAGATGCGGAATACCTTCATAGGGTGTTAGTTCCACCATCTTGGGGTCAATCAGAATCATCCTGACCTCTTCGGGTGAAACACGGGCCAGCAGCGAGACGAGCATTGAGTTGACGAAGCTGGACTTTCCAGAACCGGTGGAGCCCGCCACTAGTAGGTGGGGCATCTTGGCTAGATTCGCCGAGATGAAGTCCCCCTCGATATCCTTACCGAGACCGATCACCATGGGGTGGTGATCGCGGCGGGTCTCGGGCGCGGTCAATACGTCGGCCAAGCGCACCATCTCGCGGTCGCTATTCGGCACCTCGATACCCATCGCCGATTTGCCGGGGATCGGAGCGAGCAGACGCACACTCTCGGTCGCTACCGCGTAGGCGAGGTTGTTCTGCAGCGCCATGATCTTCTCAACCTTGACCGCGGGGCCAAGTTCCACTTCATAACGGGTGACGGTGGGTCCTCGTGTGTATCCGGTAACCGCGGCATCGACATTGAATTGCTCCAGCACACCAGTGATCGCGTCGACAGTGACCCCCGCGGTTTCGCTGTCCTCCGTGGGGGCATCACCGGGGATAAGAAGGCCCAGCGGCGGTGGCTGGTATGTGCCCGCGACCGTGCGGTCGATGACTGGCCGGCCATCGTCTGACCGTTCCTTCCGGATGGCCTTCACGACCGGCTTTCCTCCGGAGGTCTCGACGCTCTCGGGGTTGGCTTCGTCGATCAGGACCAGGTCCTGCTCTGGTACCACATTCACTTCCCAGTCTCCGGGTACCGAGCGCTGCAGTCGCTGAGTCAACAACGTGACATTTCGCGTGTCACCGAGATAGAACGAGTCCGTGCAGACCAACTCGTAGTGGATGAGTCGGTCGGCGTCGTCGAATCTGCTGTGACTCTCGATCAGTTCGAATGGGAACTTTGGCGTCGCACACAACCGCCGCACACGATCTATCGCCCGGCCACCTGTGAGAGGGCCCGCTCCGGTAGAGGCGGGGGCATGTTGGGGTTCCCCTACCGGAGCGAGCACGGCCAGATGGTCTTGTTCAGGCTGGGGACGTTGCGTCACCCAGCCGAGTCCGATTGAGAAGAGCCCAATCCCAACCGGCCACAGAAGCGACGCCCATTCGAGGGTGTTCGGATGGGCAAGTCTCCCGAAGAGGAACAGCAACAGGCCCGCACCGGCCAGGAGCAGGCAGCCGCCGTTGAGGCTTCTGCTCGGGAAGATCCAGTGCGATTCTGCGGCGCCCTTTTTCGAGTGCTGAGGTATCTCCGTCACGTGCGTAGCCTTCTAGTACTGGCGAGGCCGTACGAGCCGAACATGTACGTGCTCGGGGTTGGGCAGCTCGGTGCCTTCCCAGAGGTTGTACCGGTATCTGTTGCTCGGATACGCAATACCGAGGCACCGTGGCCCGCCCGCGGCGAGCGACCCGAAGGCTGTCTCTACCACCAGCGGCTTGGACTCACGGCCCAACTCCAGGATCAGATCTCCAGGCTGCAGATGCTGGACCCCGATGACAGTTGTGGATGCGCGGTTCAACTGCAGTTTGAGTGCTCCGACGCTGATTCCGAGCTGGTCGCAGATCTGCGCCTCGGTCATTCGGACGGCGAAACCGGAGATGATGGCGCTCATGGACTGGTAAAGGATGGCGTCAATGTCCGAGGACGCGTTAGCGGAAACGAGTAGCCGCTTGACCTCCTGAAGCAGGTTGTGCGCTGATGCCGGGGTGTGGGCGAGAACGCTCATTTCAGTGGACCTTTCGGGCAGGCGTCGACCGCAGCAGCGCGATCGGCCGCAGTGATGGACAGTTGGTAAGCGGCGGAAACAGTGAGGTATCGCAGGACGTACGGACATTGCTGCCCTGTGCCGGGATCTGGGAGCCAGGCAGACAGGCTGGAGTCCCCTTTCGATTCATTGGCCTTCGCTGATACCGCCAGCAGGTTGCGGGTGTCGTTGGCGAAGGTCCGGCGCTGCAGGTCACTCCACTGCCAAGCGCCGGCATTCCAGGCACGGTGCAGTGGCACAGTATGGTCAATCTGTATCTGCGACACCGTGATTTGCGTTCCGGTATATGGGTCGCTGACCCACCCTGCGATGACTTTGCAGTTGCGGGTTCCGGGTTTGTAGACAACGTCCTTCAGTTGCGCTGAAAGCACCCGGTTTCGCGTATCGCAACCGGAATGGTCCGTGGGGTCTTGCCAGGCTGGTCCAAAGACGCAGCCCTGCCCGCGCCGACAGCCTCGCTCGTATCCTGCTACCGGCCGAATCTCGGGAACTACAGACACTTTTGCGAGCAACTCGGCGACGTCAGCAGATGCGATCGGTTCACTTCTGGCGACACCCGAATACCGCTCGACCGCAAGCCCACCGGCAACGCAGACTCCGACAAAGAACGCCAGCCAGACACGAGTCGAGCGCTTCATGCCGTCATCTCCACCCCGAGCGTGCACATCTGGTCAAACCAACGTTTGACCCAGTCCGCGTCACCCATACCGGTATGCCGAACATGGGGTGCCGGAAGCGCAACACCGCATTGCACCGAGAGGTCTTCTGTGCCGGCCGCGGAGTTGCCGCTGCTCGTGATGTGCCTGCGTGCGTACTTGCGGATATCGCGCGTATCGGTCCATCGCGGCTGAAGTCTTTGGCGCGCCATCATTGTGAGCAGCACGTCCGCGTCGAAAGCGACATTCACGGCGTACAGAGCCGATCCCGCGGTCCAGTCCTGCACGAGCCGAGCGGCGGCATTCTCATCGAGCAGGTACTGGCCGTGAGCCAGGGATCCACCGTGTTGTGGGTGCCGAGAGTAGAAACCTCCGATGCTGAGACCTTCGGGATCGGCGCGCTCGAGGTCTAGATCTTCGAGCTTTACGAAGATCGTGATCGATCGTTCGTATCCGTTGTTCTCACGACGGATTAGCGCGATATCCCATGCGCGCCGAAACCTGGGGTCCACCCCAGTTGTTTCGGTGTCGACGAAAACCACAGCCACACAATCACCCCCGTAATTCCCCGATCGGCTTAGAATCGCTCCCCGCGTTCTAACCGCTGTGTCAATTGTCTTTCAGCGCGTGCACGTGAGTCTGGATCCCGCTGCTAGACACGCGGAAATCTTTGTGCGCGTTTCGCTTTTGTGATTCGTCAGGAAGTTGCGAGGCGCAGGTGACGCTTGTTGGTCGGTGGGCATTGCGATGACCTGTGGCGCAGCGGTTTGCCATCGGCTACCCCATTCCTCGCAGCGGGTCCGGCCTTCCGAATAGCGTCGACCGCACCCTTCGATGCAACGAAAGTTGATGTATTCCTTGCTGCTATCGAAATCGGGGGCGTGTTGCCCGTCGACGAGCGTGGGGTCTCCCCATAGCAATCGGCTAGTCAGCGACGTTGATGGGGCCGAGAACTGTTCCAACGCCATCTTCAAACCACATGGCCCAGTGTGAGCCTTCCCAGTCCGGATTTTGTTTGAACGTTTCGACGGTCTGTTGGTACAGCTCACTGACCGGACCTGCGCATTGCTGCCGGAGTTCGGCTTCGTACTGCACACGCGTCATGGTCCGCGTTGCGGTGGTTAGCGTTTCGTGCATGAGCAGATCCCCCGATGCCGTACCGTGAGCGCGCCTTCGGCACCCAGCAGTTGCGATTGTGCGATCTGACGGCGACACCAATTCGACAGCAGCGATCTGACACGCTGATGAGTTCGAACTGGTATCGACTACCGTGCAGGGCGTTTCGCTTCTGCGGCTATGTGATGGATAGGCCCCAGCGATCAAGCCAGGGGCTGATCAGTTCAGCGACGGGCATGCCGTCCGAGTCAGAGGTTCGGATCGTGATCCCGACGGCGACTGCTGTGCCGTCTTCTTTGATCGCATACACCGGGCCGCCAGAGTCTCCGCCGGCCACTTGCGCGGCGAACTTCACTTTGCTTCCAGTGGCCGAGACAACGGGGCCGCAGCTACGGCCGGTGGTGATTCCTATCTTGCACAACGGCATTCCGATGTACACCGAGGGTAGTGTCCCGGTCACGGTGTAACCGTCGACTGCGGTACTTAGTGGGACGGCGCCCGAGAGTTTCATCACCGCAACATCGGTCTGCTCGCCGCGATTTCCTCCGTATTCAGTGGCCACGAATTCACCCACGGGAACCATCCCTTTGGCGGCTCGTGAGTTGATCTCCACCACCCCACCGGTGTCACAGTGTCCGGCGGTGAACATGACCGGGGCACCGCGCGCATTGCGGGCGACGAAACCCGCAGTACAAATCGTGCTGCTGTCGCTGGCGATCACCAGTCCAACACCGGGGTGGAGTGTGTCTTCCTCGGGAAGAGGAAAGGCAGCCGCTGGGACTGCCATGACGATGAAACACATGAGGAAGAAGGCCAGCGCCGCGAGTTTCGATATCGCGGGCGACCGCAACGGCCCTGCACCTCGGCCAATGGTCTTGGACTGTAGCCGATGTCGACGTTTCGCCGCCGTTGTCATTCAAAATTCCTTGCGGTAGTGCGAGTTACGGAAACACGTCTCGGCGTGACCTCGCACGCTTATGCGGGGCGAACCGGCGCCGGGCCCGGGTCTGTCGGCTCGTCAGATGACACACCTGGCGGAAACGACGGACGGATCTGCGCAGCACCGGACTGGCCATCCACGAAAGTCGGGCCTTCGGCGATACCGGACTGAACGTGCTCAATCGGCGGCACCTGACCGACAGGACCGTCAGGACGAACACCAGGGGGAAACGACGGACGGACCTGCGCCGGTTCCTGGCTCGTGTCGGTAGAGGCGGTGGGGCCTTCGGTGAAGCCGGGGCCCGTGAGTTTGTCTATGCGACCCAGCGTTCCGGCAGTGTCGCCGGCTGCAGTGTCGCGGGAGTAGCCACCGGTGGGCGCAGAACCGGCAACGATGCCCGCCGAGATCTCCGCGTGGCGTGCTGTGTATGAGGCATCGAGCGCCTGAATTTCGTTCTGGGCCTCGGTAACCAGTTCCGCCTTGGTGTGCACAAGCCGCGTCTGTGGCCATCCTTCATCGACGGCCCGATGCTGGGCGTCTTCATAATTGGCGTGGTAGCCCCGGCAGGCCTCGTTCATCGCGTTCTTGGTCTGAATGATGTTCTGCGCACCCAGTTCATACCATTCGCCCAGGTTGTGATGCAGCTGCAAGTCTTCAGCGTGAGTTTCTTGCCTGATGTTGAGGTTGTCGGCGAGGCCCGAACCAGCCTGCCCGCGGAACTGAGCCGCGCTGTAGTTGAGGGAGTTCTGGACCGCGGCCTGTATCCCTGGCACCACTTCCCGGGCGATGAGCTTGTGTTTGGCAGCTTCACGCTGGTAGGCGTCTTCATTTTTGGTAGGGAAGTTCTCACCGATAATGAGGCCTGTTTCGGGCAGGTCGATCTTCTCTATCATTTTCTGCGCCTTACCTATTGGGGCGGATTGATCGCGAAACCCGCTGCACCGTAGCCATCCATGATGAGCTTGGTCAGGCGGCGGCCGCTGTAGTGCTCGATTGATTCTGTGAATGCAATGAGCGGCACACCGCCGACACTGGCCACGGCCAGTGATTCAACGGCTACCGGCGCGGTAATCAGCGGTTCACCGACCGCGCCAAGGGTCGGTGGCTGCACACCTGTTGCGTCGCGGTTAGGTGCTGTCATTCCCTATACCGCTCTTCTTGTTTCGTAGCATTCTTCCCCCGTTGTTCCCTTACCCCCAAAACACTGGACCGACCATACGACCGGGCCAGGACGCGAATCTGGATCAATCGCTTCTGCCCCTCGGCGTGTTGGCTTACACGCGCCGCCGGCCGCTCGCCGCACGCTGCGCGTGCCGTTTTGATCCCCGCGAGTGACGTTGCGCTTCCCGATGGCTGGTGGCCGACCCCTCGACGACCACCAGCCACCCGCCCCCGACAGGCCGTTCCCCGATTCAGGGTGAGAGCTGCGCCCATGGCATGCCTCGCTAGCTGCAGCAACCATGTGCGCCTAGTGATAATGTCTCCACAGAAAGACGCTAACACGAAGTTGTCTTTTTAAAAAGACAAAGCAAAGTGTGTCACCGATCACAGGAGGGGCCCCATGCTGACCTTCTCGGCCAAGCTCAACAGGCTGATCGAGGTACTTGGCAAATCAGATTTGAGCATGCAGAAGCTCGCTGAACAGATCACCGAAGCCACCGGGGTACGGATCACCCGCGGATACATGTGGGAGCTTTGCAACGACAAGGTCCCCAACCCTCGTCTCGATGTCATTCAGGCACTGGCGACGTTCTTCGAAGTTCAGCCGAGTTATTTCACGGACCCCAGCAAGGACGCCATCAACGCCGCGCGGCTGGAATTGCTCGAATCGATGAGCAGGGGCGAGGTCAAGAGCTTGGGGCTGCGAGCATCGGGATTGAGCGCCGAGGCGATCCTCCGAATCGCTAAGATGGTTGATAGCGCCCGCGAATTTGAGGGCCTTGATCCGGCACCTGGAGCTGAGTCCGAAGATCCGTGACGACAGACGACAACGACCGCGACGCGGCAAAGAGCTGGACTGGCATCGGAGTAGCAGATCGCCGGATAGCCGAGACGCTCTATCAACAGCTCAAGAGTGATGGAGCAATCCCGTCACCGTGGTCCATGTCCAAGTTCATCACTGCCTGCGAGCAGATCTCCGGGCAGCGAATCGTTTTATGCCCACAACCCCCAGACTTCTGGCAGTCTCCAGAACCCGGTGAGTGCGTGACTGGCATGCTGCTCACTCTCCCTGGGCAACACCTGATCCTGTACCGGGAGAACTCACCAGGGCGTTATCAGGACCACCAAATCGCCCACGAGCTCGCCCATCTGCTCTTCGAACACGACGGCGCCGGAAACATTAGCGATCGGCAACTTGAAGCGCTTTTTGGCGACTTGTTCACTGATACTGAAGCCGTCCGGAATGCGCTGACCCACAACCGGATTGGCCTAGACAATGCTCAAGAACGCCAGGCTGAGGCGTTGGCAGACCTGCTGTTATCCGGGGAGGCTCCCCTTACCCCCGACACCGAGCGTGCCCGCAGACTATTCGGGCTGCGCTAGCTCTGGCGGCAAGCTGAGCCCGGCCTCACTCAGGGCGGCCATGACATGCTTCGTCAACAGGCGGCCACTGCAAAGTTCGACCGAATCGGCCAACCCGATCACAGGAACTCCCCCGACATTCCACACCGCGACCGGCCCGTCGACGGCGTCAGGCTCCACGCCCACTGTGAGAGCCGCTTCCACGGCAACCTCGTCGCCAAGATCGGTCACGCTTGCCGGGCATCCGGGGGTGAATCGATTCAGCTGCACAGCCCGTGGGCTGCGCTGCACGCTGGACCGGAGAACCTTCAGTCCGGCCTGGTCAGCGCAGCGCCGATGGCCGCTGCTGACCTCGCTCCCCTTCATTGCCCCCTCCAATCGCAGGACCCCCTGCTTAGGGTTACCGTACGATCCCGTGCCCTGTCCAGCAAGCACCTTCGGCTAAGAGAAATTAGTCAAAAAATGTTGGAACCAAACACGATCCACTACCGTCGTAACTGGGTATAAGGCGATTTCTCGACTCCGTAAATCGACCTATAGATGGAGGGCAACCGGATGACGGATCTGCACGTGGCTAACGACGCGGCTAAACGCGTAGCTGATGAACTGCGCGCGGCCATCAACGAGCTTGAAATCCTGCGCACCGATGCCGTCGCAGGTTTCCGAGCCGATCTCGGCATGGGCAACTGTGCCGAAGGCCGCGAGTGGAACCGCGTCCTGAACACTGTCATCAGCAGCGGGGATGAAGGATCCCTGCTCGCGGCGCTCGACGGCTTGCTGAGCGATCTCAAAGAGCGTGCCGATTGGGCCGAGCAGGCGCAGATCGAGTTCGACAACACTGATCATCGCAGCGCTGACTCCTACCGCAAGCTCGTGAGCAGCCCGGACGTCTACCCGCATGTCTAACGGCCCAGTCACGCGCGCACACTCGATTGCCGCCCTAGTGCTGGTGCTCGGCTTCGCCCTGGCGGGATGCGGCGGAAATTCAGGCATCACCGATACCGCAACCACCGCCGAAGCGTCGACAACCGCCCAGTCATCGACGCCATCAACGACGACGGACACGGGTCCGGTGAAAGGCACCACGTTTGATGCCTGCGCGGCCATCACTGACGCCAATCTCACCGCTTGGCAAGTTGATCCGGCCAGTCGCCGCGGGGCTCAGCAAGTCCCGTGGGGCAAGAACGTCCGCGGCTGCGTGTGGGACGGACCTCAGTGGGGCATAAAGGTTTACACCGTCGATGGGAAGCTATCGAACTGGGACACCCCCGACGAATTCAACGACCGGCAAGAGCCCGTCACTGTGGGTTCGCGATCGGGGTGGCTGCTGCACACCAAGAACGGTCTGAGCTGCACAGTCGTCTTGCCGTCCCAGCAAGCGCTGGTCGCGGCCCAGGTCGACCTGTTCAGCACCTTGACTAAGCAACGCTATGACCAATGCCCGCTCGCGGTCCAGATCGCGACGCAGATAGAACCGAAAATTCCACAGCAATAAAGGATTTCAGGGGAGATAGAACGATGGGTAAGCATTCGGTATCACCGGAGGACTGGTACAAGCACGACCACCAGTCCATCTACGACACCGCGCAAGGCTTCGACAGCGCCAAGGTGACGGCTGCCTCGCAGGCGCTGAGCACTATCGCCGACAGACTGCACGCCATCATGGACACTACTGGGCTGAAAGTGCAGGGCATCCTCGTGGCCGATTGGCGTGGACAAGCCGCCGAAGCCGCCCAAGAAGGATTCAGCGGCTTGTTCAAACGCGCTAACACGTCCGTACAGACCACACGCGAGATCGCCAACGCCCTACCGGCTCTCGGCCATGCCATGGATGCTGCGAAAGCCGCGATCGAGCCGCCGATAAGTGAAGCGACCACACTGGCCACTGCGGGCACAAACTCCGCACTTTTGTCGGCGGCCAACATGGCACGGGTGGGCGAACAGCAGCATGCCAGATATCAGATGACGAGCTTATTCAGTCAGCCGGCCGTCGACACCAGCAACCGGGTCGACGACGTTCCCAACCCGACACAGGTCATGGGGCGCTTCCAAAACACGACCAACAACAACACGTCCAACAGCACCGACACCGGCTCCAAATCGCTTGGGCAAGTTCAGGACCAGATCAACAATCTCGACAAGATCGGTAACACCAAACCCGCGTTCGACCAGGGCGCACAGGGCCAAGGTCAACCTGCCGGCAGCGCGGGCGGTGGGCAATCGACCGGGCAAGGAGCCGGTGGATCCGGTTCAGGATCGGCCCCCGGAGGTCTGCCGGCAGGCCAGGGCGCCTCGCCTGGAGCCACGCGACCGACCGCTAAGGGCCTTGATGACGGCTACTTCTCGCGCCCCAATTCAATCCTGCAGGACCCCCTCGGCCGCAACAACGACAAATGGGTCCCTGCCCCGAAATCCCCACTCGGACAGGATCGTATCGACGGGGTTCCTGGTGGACGTCCCGCCGGAATACCCGGCGCAAGCAGTGCTGGATACAGTCCAGGTCGCGGCGCAGGGCCAATGGGAATGATGCCCGTGAACGCCCGCGGAACTGGTCGCGGCGACGACAAAGACTCAGGGCACAAGATCCCCGAAACGCTCTTCAACCAGGACAACACCGACGAATTGATCGGCCAGCTCCGCAATGGCGCACCCCCGGTTATCGGCGAGCTCACGCCCGAAGAAATCAAGTACCAGAAGCATCAGCAGCAACAGCAGAAGGAGCTCGCGCAGCAGGAAGCGCAGCGAGCGGCGTACGAACAGCGCCGCCGCATGGGCGGCCGCTAAGCCCCTACCTCGGCGAACCTCCCGCCCTCGGCCCTGGCGCGGCCGCGCGGGTTTACCGCTTCGAACATTTGTTCTACTCTCGTGGGATGTTGGAGGTGCTGGCCGTGGGTTGCTCATCGGTGTTGGTGCCGGTGGCAGGATCCGTGGTGGCCGCGGGGTGGCCATCGCCCGCTGACGACTATCTGGACGGTCACATCGACCTGTCCGAGCATCTGATACCCCGCCCGGCGGCAACTTTCCTGGTGCGCGCCTCAGGGCGATCGATGCAGGGCGCTGGCATCTCAGACGGGGACGAACTGATTGTCGATCGCAGCATCCAGCCACGTGACGGTCAGATCGTGATCGCGGTCGTAGACGGGGAATTTCTAGTGAAAACCCTCCGCACAAAAGGTGTTCCACGTCTAGTCGCAGCACACCCAGACTATCCAGAAACCCCCCTTGCCGGGCGGGACGTCCTGATCTGGGGTGTGGTCACCTGCGTACTGCACCACACTCCATGAATTCGATGACCGTGCCGTCCGGACGAGTTGTCGCACTAGTGGACGTACGCTGCATGTACGTGTCCTGTGAACGCGTTTTCGACCCGTCCTTGTGGTCCAAACCTGTTGTGGTCTTATCCAATAACGACGGATGCGCTATCGCGCGCTCTCCGGAAGCAAAGGCCCTCGGTATCCCGCTCGGGCAGCCCTGGTTTCAGATCAAGCGAGATCCGAGGCTACGCGAAGTCATTGCGCGTTCCTCGAATTACGAACTGTATGGCGATTTTTCGGCACGCATGGTGGCACTCCTGCGTGAACATGCCGAGGATGTTCACGAATACTCAGTGGATGAGTCGTTCGTGTTGTGGCCGGCGGCAACGGCGCACGCTCAAGCCGTCGAAGTTCAGCGAATTATGCTGCAGGCGTTGGGGTTGCCGGTCACGATAGGTATTGGGACCACGAAAACCTTGGCCAAGATCGGCTCTCACCTGGCGAAGCACTCAGCATCGGGCATCGCCGACCTCGGTCAGTGGGCGCAGGAACGAATCGATCTCGTGCTCGGGACACTTCCGGTAAGCGAGGTATGGGGCATCGGATCTCGGCTGCCGGCCAAGCTCGCCCCGCTCGGTATCTGCACCGCCAATGACCTCAAAGCCGCTGATCCGCGCCAGATACGACGATTGTTCTCTGTGGTGGTGGAGCGTACCGTGCGCGAGCTCGGCGGCACACCGTGCATCGTGTTCCACGATGCCCCAACCGAGCATCATCAACTGATCTACTCGCGACTGTTCGGGTCCGCGATCACCGACCCTGAGACGATGCGTCACGCCCTCACCGGTTATGCGGCCACCATCGGGCGGCGGCTGCGCCGAAAACAGCTGGAGGCCAACACCATCAGCGTCTCTGCCTCTACCGGCTGGCACAGCACCGCGCCACCGCATCACCCGCATATAACGCACGGCTTTATCGCGCCTACTGCGCACACCGAACACTTGATCGCCGCGGCTCACAAGCTGCTTCCCAAACTGAAGCCAGGCGTGCGGTATGCACGCGCCACCCTGGTTCTGACCGGTCTGAGTCCGGCAGGCAGCGCGCCGGGTCTTCATCATCTGCCGCACTCGACGGTGAGCACGACCCTTGACGCGATCCACGACCGTTACGGCGCCGGCGTCATCGGAATCGGGCACAACGGACTGCGGACGCCGCCGACCTGGGTCATGCACCGCAACATGCTCTCCCCACGCCGCACCACTCGGTGGGCCGATCTGCTCACGGTCCACTGATCCCGCACCGGAAGAATCCAAGCCCGCCGACTGTCGATAGCGCCAAATCGCTGACGTAGGAGCTGGCCGCGCCGCGTTCTGTCGGGGTATTCGGGCATGCTGGTCGGAACCACTGCAACAGGGAGGCTATGCAGATGCAGTCGTTTCAGCAGTTCGTCGAGAGCACGAAGAGGCTCTTTGTGGAGGTGGCCAAAGAGGAGGCGTTACCGCGGGGCGTGGTGCCTCAACCGCAACTGTTCGTCCTGCACCAGCCATCGGAGCAGCCAATGGTCGCCACCGCGGTGTGTCGCCCCTACTACCCCGGCCAGGATGCCATCGCCGCGATCGCGACTCTTGGCAACATCGCCGACGCTATCGGGGGAACACATTTGATCGTGGCCTGGGAGGAGTCCGATCTTCGCACGTCGATGTACGGCCCGGGCGATCACCCGAAGGGCCTGAGTCTGCTGCTGGCCGACTACATCCACCGCGCCCCCAACACGCTGACGTGGCATCCGTTCACCGTCGAAATCGATGACGCCGAGCGAGCACACATCCATTGGGAGGGAACCTCAGTCACCCAGGATCCGCCGCTGCCTGACCCAATTGAGCAGCTGCTGGCGCGCTGGCGCGCAGGGCTGATCAACGACGAACAGTCCGCGGCCCACACCGTGGCCACCGCTCGGCACGATGGCTACGAAATCCACCTCGCGCAATAGCGGCTAGTTCTTACGGCCGGTGACCGTGATGATGATCTGCGGGATATCCATCACCTCGGGGTCCTGGAGAGCTTTAAAGAATTCGGTCAGCTCGGCCTCAGTGACTCCGGCTTCCTGCAAAGGCTCCTCGACGGGCCCGATCAGCGGCGCCCACCGGTCATCCTCCCCGCCGCCCAGGAACGTGGTGCGGCTGAAGTGGCCGACTTCGGACAGTCCCGCGCGCTTGTACAGCGTCGGCACGGTGCGCACCCATTTCAGGTCCATTCCGCGGCTCTCGACGTAGTCGACGTATGCACCGAAGACGCGGGCCACGATCGGGTGCGGGGACTCGGCGGTCGGCAACTGGTAAGGGTCCGTCACTACCAGGTAACCGCCGGGGCGTAGCCAAGATACGAATTTGGCGAGCAGTTCGTCTCGGTTGAGCAGGTGGCTGAGCACAAACCGGGCGTGTATGAGGTCGAACGTTTCGGTGTGCTCGACATCGGCGATGTCCTGCTCGACGATCTCCAGATTCAGTGGTTTCTGCCCGTCGGTGAGCATTGAGGTGTCGATATCGACTGCTTGGACCGTGGCGTTCGGGTATTCGGCGGCCAACCAACGCGCGATCGAGCCGCCGCCGGCACCGACTTCCAGGATGGCATGCGGATCAGACAGGCCCAGGGCGCTGATGCCGTCGTGCGTGAACTTGTCCGTGAACTCTTGGATGGCCTGCAGCCGGGGTGCATCGTCTTTACCGGTTTTGAAGATTTTCACGAATCCCGTTCTCCTCGTTCAGTTCACGCACGCGTTGTTCGAGCCGATCGAACACTACTGCACCGTCAGGGCCTTGGCACTGCGGCGACTGGTAGTACTCGACGATAGCTGCAGCTAACCGGTCTGTCGGCGTGCCAGTCGGCGGCGACACGGTTTGAACTTGGTCGCCCAAGATCGCCAGACTGTCCAGGATCTGCACCTCTGCGCGGTAGAGCCCGAGACGGGGGTTACGGGCGAAGTCTGCCCATAACCCGGTGTGCACCGGCGCCACCGGAGCCTCTGTTGAGTGGTGTTCGAGTAGTTCCAGGTGCCGCAGCAGCCACAGCCTTCTTCGTATAGACCGCAGCTTCTGCAGGGCGGTGGCCGCCGCTGATACAACCCCGATGAACAGTCCCGCGGTGTGAAACCAGATGTGAAACAACAGCACAATCGGCAACGCGGTAAGCACCCAAATCGGCCGGAACACAAGGAATCCGAGGATTCCAACCCAGAACAGCAAGCTGGAGGCGAAGCCGATCAGAAAGCAGTACATCGTCGCGGTGAGTGCGGGCAATCCGGAGGCGGCCTGGATGCTCCTCGCGCACAAGAGCACCGCACAACTCATTGAAGCGATCCACACGGTGCACAGCACCCACCAGTACGGATCCCACCACGGAAGATTCAGGCTAGTCGCACACCCGATCGAGCCTTGGCTGAAGGTTTGACCCATGACAGCTATGACTAGGAGACCAACGGCGGTCAGCCCGTAGACGACTTTGACAGCACGTGGCCACAACTCGCGTGCTACGAGCGCAGCCACGGCACCCGAGGTCAAGATGCCCCATAAGTTCATGCCGATGTTGCAAGGCCTGGCGCTGCCGAACAGATCAGCCAGAAAGAGTGCGATCGGCTGGTAATAGAGGGTGACTGAGAGCCCGAGCGCCACGACACTGAAGTACATGTTGCGGAATTCCTTCTGCCGCAACATTTCAGGCAACCGGATCAGGAGCACCGCCCAGAAGGCGACGACGCCAACGCCAGTCAGGTTCTGAATCAACATACTGTGCCTACCAAAATCTGTCGCTCACCGGCGGCGGGACCCAAACCGTCCACCCACCTGGCCGACGGCGCAAGAATGTCAACCCCCTTGGGGGCTCGTCCAGCGACCATCTTCATCGCCGCAGACACCTCAGTTATCGGGGTCGATGGCAAGCCCAGCAATGCTGAAGCCGCCCATGATCAGGCTAGCCAGCTTGCCGCCGCTGCAATTTGCGATTGGCTCCGTGAACGCCACGATGGGAACTCCCCCGACGCTCGACACCATCACCTTCCCTGCGCGCACCGGCGCCGTCAGAATCGGTTCAACGGCAGCTCGGCACACGAGCTGCCGGCTAAGTGAATGCCCTCGTTGATTCACGTCTGAGCCTTCGTCGTCAGAGTTCGCAGCAACACAGCTCATCGCCTACTCACCCCCCTGAGTCGTCGTATATAGATCTGACGTGTGTCCGACACTGGCTTCCTCCCTGTTTCCCGGCTCCTGCGCGCCAGACCCGAGAACCAGCGGTCGACCCCTCGACGACCACTGATTTGCAGCACCACCGCGTACATGCGGCGATATCGGGCATGTTTGGCGTAGCTCTGCACGAACCCTGTTAGAAATATCAGTTTCTAGTTATCGCGTCAAGGCGAAACTATCATTCGCGGGTCGGCGTGAATGCCCAGCACAGCGTTACCGGGCTGACGATGCACGGCTCCAGAAGTGCTGTAATATCAGTTTCCGGATGTGCAGGAAGACCGAAACTGGGGGAAGTTAATGGGGATCAATGGCTCCGCGAACCCCGGCGGCGAAATCGACGGCTCTGATCTTGCCGCCAAGATCGATGAGCTGTTCGCCACGAAGCACAAGAAGGGCAAGGCTCAGCTGTCGAACTATGCCGCAGCTAAGGGCATCGAGGAAAAGACAGGGGTGTCCATCACCCCGCAGTACTTGTCCCAGATCCGCGCGGGCGAGAAGACCAACATTTCGGTCGTGAAACTTCGGGCGATTGCTGACTATTTCGGTGTTCCGGCGAGTTATCTCATTGAATCTGGCACTGACGAGCGCATCAAGTCGCAGCTGGGAATGCTGCGACTCTTCCGTGATACGGGCGTCGTTGACATCGCCACGCGGGTTGCCGGGCTGTCTCCACAGGCCCTGGTGAACATGGCTGCGATCGCCGACGGTCTGCGGGCCCTTGAGGAGCTCCCGCCCGTAGAGCCGCCTGGCGGTCCAGCTTTGTCTGAGGGAGCGTGACGTGGCCCTATCTGCTGAACAAATGCTCGAGCGAGCCAGAGAACTACCCATCCCGACGCCCTGGAAGTTAGACAAGTTCATCGCCAACATCGCTGAAATGCGTGGCCGCCCAATTCATCTGATTGGAACAGACACCGTCACCGCCGCGGGCAGCCCGTGCGGGCTATGGCTGGTTCGCCCACATGACGACGTAATCCTTTATGACCAGAACACCTCGGCATATCACATAGATCAGATCGTCCGCCACGAGATTGGTCATATGGTCTTAGGCCACGATCTTGCTGTAAGTGATGAGCCTGTCCCAGATCGCACGTCGGAGGTGTTCCGCAGCGTTCTGCCCGATATCAGTGCGGACACCATCCGGGCTGTTCTGGGGCGCACCGACTTCGCCAATGAGCAGGAACGTGAAGCAGAAACGTTCGCGAGCCTGATTATGTTGGCAGGCCGCGAACAGGAGAAGAGAGCCCCGCGGCCGATGATGCGCAGCGTGTTCTTCCCCAACGAGCAATGACGTCGTCAGTTCCTGGTTGGCTCGCCTGGCCGCTGATCGCCGCAATGGCTGCGGTAATCACATTGCGCTACAGGTCGTTTAACAAAACGCTGTACGAGAACTACTTCAACAACACGCTGTTGCTCATGCTCGCTGCGCAGCTGTTACGCGAGCATGCCGTTGAGGAGCTGCTGTCACGCACGGCGGCCATGACGGTCACCATGGCCCAACACTTGTCGTTGGTGCTGGTGTTCTTCATGGCGGCCGAGTTCATGGGATTCATCACCTTGTGGGCACAACTATCCCCGGACGAGACGCGCCGCCGGCACCGCTATCACCGCGGCGCGGCCGTGATCCTTGCGGCCGCATTCTTCGTCGTGACCACGCGGGCCCGCGTGGACGGCCAACTGCTCGAGGTTTCCGGCGGGTGGGACAACATCATCGCCTGGGGGCTGTATGCGGTTTTGCCAGTTGCCCTGGGCGTACAGATGGTGAAGATGAGCATCGGCGAGTTCCGGCGGCAGGGAGTCAAGCGCCGCGAGCTTGTGACTGCGGGTTCTATCGCAGTGATCGGTGCGGCGATCGGGATCACTACGTTGATCGCGTTATTCCTTGAATTGTTCGAGGAACTCGGCTGGGTGCACTCGCTGGATTACCGGCTCCAGACGCACGCCTACATATTTTTCTGGGAAGCGATCGGCGCTGCGGCCGTGTCAGCGATTCCGATCTCCTTGGCGATCGGGGCCTACCTGGGCTGGGACTCCTACAGCAGGGATTGGCGCCAGCTCCAAGCCCTGCGGTCAGACATGACTAGGGCACTGCCTGACGCTGTGTTCAGGATCGAGCAAACTCAATCACGCCGTGCCAATACTGAGTTGAAGTTGCACCAGACGACCATCCAGATCCGCGATGCGATCCTGCAGCTGCGCCCCTATTACGCCGCCATCTCTCCCGCGGCCCAGGAGCAGTTCATTCGGGAACATGCAGTACCCGAGAGTGCCCGCCCGGCAGCTCTCAACGCCCTACAACTCGCTGCTGCCGTGCTCGCTAAGGAATCCGACGCCGCCACCTCACCCGATGCCCCACAGATCGTGCAGTCCGCGTCGACGAACCTTGTCGAGGACGCCGCCGAGCTATTGGCCCTGGCGCGTTGGTGGCCTGCGGCACGGGCCTACATGTCGCAGCTGACCCCTGCCAAGCCACACCACGCTACCCACGAACACGAAGGCGAACAGTGACCGATACCCGGGACAGCACGCAGATCACTAAACCGTTGCCTCACCCCCAGTTCCGACTGCCGGTCATTGGCGATTTGCTCAGCGTCGACTTCGCCCGACCTGTGCAGGGGCTCACCCGCGAGGGACGCCGTCATAACGGCATCTTCGAGCAGCGGATCGGCGATTTCCCTGTCGTCGTGGTCGACGGCCCAGAGTTGATCGAGGAGATCAACAACGAACAGTACTGGGAGAAGAACATCGGCCCGACGTTGCACAAGGTGCGCAGTCTTGCTGGCGACGGCATGTTCACGGCCTACAGCACCGAAGAGAACTGGCGCAAAGCCCACGACATCCTCGTCCCCGCCTTCACCAAAGAGGCGATGACCAACTACCACGCCAGTATCGTCGACACCGTTCACGAACTCGTCACCGCATGGGGCACCCACGCCGACAACAACACCTGGATCAATATCCCCGCCGACACCAACCGGCTCACCATCGAAATCATCAGCCGCGCCGGATTCGGCTACACGTTCAACAACCTGAGCGACTCCAGCGAAAACCCCTTTATCACAGCGGTTCTACGTGAACTGCAGTACGCCAACCGGCGTACCGACTCCATCCCCCTCTACGAACAGCTCTTCGGCGGTGGACGCCGCCGGGCACACGATGCCGACAAAAAGTTCATCCGCGCAGAAGTCGACAAGATCATCGACGCACGCCGCGGCCAGCCAAGCGCGGACCAAAGTCCCGACATGCTCGACATCATGCTCACCTCCACCGATCCGGTCACCGGAGAGACACTCGACGACAACAACATCGGCAACCAGATCATCACCTTCCTAGTCGCCGGTAGCGAAACCTCAGCCAACGCAATCGCATTCGCATTGCACTTCCTGTCCGTCCACCCCGACGTCGCCGACAAGGTCCGCACTGAGGTCGACCAGGCGTGGCCCGGGCGCACGTTCCCTGACTTCCAGTTCGACCAGATCGCCAAGCTGCGATACCTGCGCCTAGTCGTCGACGAGACTCTGCGCCTGTGGCCGGTGGCACCGGGGTACTTTCGGCAGGCCAAGCAGGACACGACCATCGGCGGCGGCCAATACGCCTTCAAGAAAGAAGGATGGGTGTTCGTAAATCTGGTGGCCGCGCACACCCACCCGTCCTGGGGGCCTGATCCTGACCAGTTCAACCCCGACCGAATGACAACAGAGAACCGGCGCAAGCTCGGCACCCATATCTACAGACCCTTCGGCGTCGGAGTGCGCCAATGCATCGGACGCCAATTCGCCCAGCACGAGATCCTGATCGCACTCGCCGCGATCCTGCATCAGTTCGACCTTGAACCACGACCCGGCTACAAGCTGCAGGTCGCAGAGACACTCACTCTCAAACCGTCCGAACTACAGCTACGCCTTACCAAACGCCGTTAGCCCTGCGTGCGAGGGCAGGAGCGCAACAGCTCACAGCCGGAAACGAAGCGCCCGGCAGAGTGCGTACGCAGTCCACCGGGGGGTCGTGGACTGTGCGCGAATCACCCTGCCGGGCGATTCAACTGTACCGCCCCAAACCGAGCTCGCGCGCTATTGCCAGAAGGTCAGATTCGGCAGCAGCTCTTCGACGGCCGTGACGGTGCGCTGCGCGTATTGGAGCGCCTCACGCAGATCTGATTGATCCACTGTGAGATCGGTTGCAGTGTCAGGATATTCGAGACGGTTCCGGACGCGGCGCAACACATTGAACATGTCGAATGAGGCCCCGAACTGCGCACGGACGGCTTCGGCGACCGCGACATGGCCACCGTCGCTGCGCGGCCGCAAACCCTGCTGTAGCAGCAGCGCCGTGGCAGCCTGTCGGACCGCGTCGTAGGCCATCTCGAATGCCCCGACCGCGTCGATGGGGGCGAGCGCTTGCGCACTAGCCAGGCGTTGACGTGCCTCCTCAAGCCGGAAGTAGCCGTCAGCGGCCTCCCCCGAGACCTGGTCCAGGTGTCGCTGCTTGAGCAGCTGCACGATCTGGTCGCGGCCTGCCTGCCAGCCACTCACGCCGCAGCATCCTCTCGTGTGAAGACCGTGGTGTACGGCCGATGCTGGATCTCGACGACCAGGGCCCAGTCCCCCGGGTCTTGCCACGATGCCGTCGAACACAGCACTGGGTTCACGGATTTGCCGATCCGCTTCTCAGCGCGCTCGGCCGCCGCGTACAAGCCCAGCTTGCCGACATCGTCGCCGATAACGAGCACGTCGATGTCGTTGGGCGGAGGGCCCTGCTCACCGGCGTAACGCGCTGCCCAGGACCCGAAGATCACCACCTTCTGCACGTCCTCCAGGGCGAACTCTTCAGCGATCACGGCGTGCGGACCAAAACTGAGCATGACCAGCGCCGTCAGCGGGCCGGTGGCCGGATTGGCCGGGTTCGCCGACACCAGCCGGTTGCGGCCCTGTTTGCGGTCCTTGATCAATCCGGCGACCGCGAGCCTTTGGGCTTCACGCTGCAAGGTGGCCAGCGGGACATCGAGCTCTCGCGCGAGCTCGGAAAGCGTGTACTCCTGAGTCTCGTCCATGAGCAGCTTGGCCAGCAGCTCTCCCTGGTGCTGGGACCGGAAGATCGGCATCAACGCCGGAGCATCACTACGCATAAATGAAATATATCACCCATCTAACGCAAGTATCAAGGAGAGGGGTCAGTGGAAATGGCCGCGCTCGAGCTCAGCAGCACGCGCACGCCGCACCACATCGTTGAACGTGGTCGGCGCCGCGACGGCTGGACCCGGGTCGACGTCCAGACGTACTCGCATGCTGTTAGCCGCCTGAGGCGTGCGTTTGGCCGCGCGCGCGATCAGGGTTATCCCGGTCCCCTTTTGCATAGCCTCATAGAACAGCTGCAGATACAGACGCTCGGATTCTTCGCGCAAGACCGCGGCCCGACGAAGTTCACGAAGCACGCAACGCTGGTCATCGGTGGGCTTCTTCGCACGCGCTGGCATAAACTCAACTTTATACTTGACCTCTGCGGTTGATGCGCAGCTGCTTCTTCGAGCCTGATCAGATAGCTAGCCGCCGAGCATCGATACCCCTTACGTCTCAAACGAACCCGTTATAAGTCCCGAGCTATACGGGCGCGTTGATCTTGGTTTCGATTCGATCGACAACGGTCTGTGCCACATCCGAGTCGGTGGAGTAATGGAAGGCCCCTACATAGATGAGGACCTGCGAGTCGACACGATAGATCATCACACTGCCAGACCCGTTCACACTCCCCGGGTAGCGGGCAACGAGAGTGCGAGCATCTGGACTGGAAAGCGTTGGCGCATCACCAAACGTCTCGATCGGGAATTTCGCAGCGCATGCGTTGAAGTTTCGCTTCATGCGCTCGAATGCGGCTTTCGCCGCGGCACCATCGGGATACACGGCGATGGACTGAGACACTCCGAGATTGCTCGCGCCATAGTAGGCGCGGTTCTTGAAGTTGGACCAATTCGCGCCAAACAGGTTGTCCTGGTTGAGAACAGCCCGGCATGGCTCTGACATACGATCATCCAGGTCGTGATCGACGCGGGGCGAGTCGAGGTCACCGCCAGAATCTGAATCCAGTCGTGGCGTGACCACGATGGCTTGCACCTCCGCACGGGTCAGCGCGAGGCCGCCGCTGCTGGGAGCCGGCGGCACAGTGGGCGCTCCTGGTTCTTGACTGTGCGCACAAGCGGGCAGCAGCAACACCACAAGCAGGACCGCCAGTTTGAATCTGCTCACCGAAGTCTTCATGTTCCCCCTGCTGCTGTTGCAAACCCGATTGAACGTCCTGGCCAGAGGCTAAGCGATCGCGGCAAGGGTGTGGTGCAGCGCATAACCCGGTTCGATGGCTTTCTTCTCGAGTTGCCAGTCCTCACCGTTGTCACCATGGCGCTCGTTGAGATGCCGATAGAGCGCACGGTGGGATTCAGTGAGCTCATCGGGCAGCCCGACACAAAGTCAACTCTCGGCAATATTGGCGCAAATATTTGCGCATCTGATACCGTTCCTTCATGGAGAATGAGAGCCGCACGCCAGAAGCTGCACTCCTCGAAGGTCTGCGCACGGCGCAGTACAAGCTGACCCAAAAGGCAGCCGCCAAGAAAGCTGGGATCACCGAGAGTCGCTGGCGACAGGTCGTCGGCGGTTACCAGCCCTCCAAGGACGGCGCACCCAGAGTCCGTGTCGTCGCACCAGCACAGACCATCGCCCGCATGGCCTACGCCGTAGACGCCAAACCACAACAGCTCAAAGACGCTGGCCGCCAAGACGCCGCCGTCGAACTGGCAGAGATCCTCGCGAGCAACCCGACCGATCAATCACTGCCTGCCGTCGAGGCCCTGCCCCGCCCCGACGAGATGGCCAAGCAGGTCCGTGAACACGTGGGCACCATCCTGGATCTACCCATTTCCATGACCGCGCCCCACAAGCAGGAGCTACACGCAATATTGGCCGAACTCGACCGCCTCCCAGAGGTTTTCGGATCACTGCTCGACCTACCGGTTGGCCGCGACGAATATCGTCGCAACTGCTTGCGCCTCCTCAAGCAAGCAACTGCGGTTCTCGCCAACTACGCGGGTGCGAAAATGAACGCCACGACGATGCAAGACAGCTCCTCATGACCGAATTGAGCACAATGCCGGCACACCGATTCGCAACCCGCGACGATCTGGCGGCCTCCATTGGAGCCCAACTCGCCGAAACCCACCGACAGTCCTGGATCACCATGGACACGGCCGGTCGCGCAGAGTATCTCGCCGACGCGCACGCCTTGATCAACCAAGGACTCACCCCACTTGGCCTGCCTGAAGACTTCCACCACCTGCAGAACCCCTCCCTCGAGCTAGAGGCCGAAGCGTTTGAGTTCGGCCGCGCCATGGAATGGTTCAGCACCTATCTACAAGCACGCCACCCTGATTGGCAACGAACCGGCATCCTTCCCGGCGCACACATGGAGCACGCCGATCCTCTCGACTGGGACGCCTGGCTCACCATCTCCGTCGCAGCCGCCCCTACCGCGCGGGCCCTCTGGTCACAACGTTACGAACTGAACACCGGTGAACCTAGGCCCACCTCCACCGCTCCGCTACCCGAGACCAGTTCCTCCGCCCCGCCACCCGCGCGTGACATCCGCGGGGTGCGCACCCAAGCGGCGATCGGCGCGGTCCTGGCCCACCGGCACGGCCGCCGATGGATGGACCTACCAGCCGACATCCGCTCCGCCTACCTCAACGACGCACGCGCGCTCATGACTGTCGGACTGACCATCACCTGAACGACCCTGGTCGGTGAAAAAATGTTCATGCCACGGCGACCTGACTCCGCCAGTCGGCTTTGCGCAGTTGGTTCATGTGAAGACAGATGGTCGATTCGCTAAGGCCGAGCGCTCCAGCCAGGTCCCCGATGATGATCTCGCCGGCGGAATCGCTGAACAGCTGGGACATGATCTTGACCCGCACTGGGCCGGACAGGGCCTTGAGTCGCAGTGCCACCTCGATCCCGCAAGACGACTCATCGGTTCAGGGGTTTGAGGAAGTCGACTCTCCGCATTCCAGCAGAGCGATAATTCTCTCGCGCATCGCCGTGTACTTGTCGGTTCCGGAGGCAGGCACGATGAAAGGGAGTCTTTGGGCACCTCGTTGGCGCGCCTCGGTTTTCGAGTTCGCCAATACGGTGTTCCAGGGGGCTTGGTCACCGTCGTGGCGGACGACGTATGTTGCGTGTTCACCGGCTAGGGGGCTGATCGCGACTGCGTGCTGGCCGTCAGGTGATTCGATGGCCAGCACCAGGTAGTGGTTGTCGTTACCGCGCGAGAAGCGGTTGCCTGTGTGCCACTGGCACCGGTCGGCACCGAAATGCTTTTCCAGGTCGTCCAACACAGTCAGTCGGTCCTCATCCACCTGGCGGCCGTGGTAGCGCCCTGTTGCGCGCAGGCCCGCGAGGAAGCTGCGTAGTTGCTCACCCTGCGGCAGGACCGTGAAGGCCAACTCTTGCAGGTCGTCATGTGCGGGCAAGTTCGTTGACATGGCCTCATCGCGGAATGCGCGCAGGTAGTCGTAGCGTCCGGCCCGCAGGTCGGAAAGTTCGGCGCGGGCAAGACCGAGGAACCCAGCAAGTGCACCGTCTTCGGCGCTCAAGAGGGCTTGCACTGCCGCGATTTTCACGCGGAGGCGATCGCCGGCTGTTGTGAGGGCCTTGGTGTTTTCGACGAACTGGTCTTGGCTCGGCGGCTGCAGCGGGTCGAGCATCTGCCAGAGCCGGTCGACCTGTTCGGGTGCGGCGATGACCAGTAGCAGGGCTCGTTGCAGGAAATTCCCTTTGTCGCGTATGTGACGCAGCTCATCGGCGGCGGATCGACCAATGTCGTCGGAGTCGACAAGATCGCCGTACTCACGTTCAAGGATGTGTCTGGCCAGGGCTGGATGTTCGAGTACGTCGCCGTCGGTGCTCAGCAATCGGTCCAGCAGTTGTTTGCCGTCCCCGATTACATGAGCGACGGCGGCAAGCTGCTCGCCAGCGGTCCTAGACGTTGCTTCTGCCTGGCGGCGGTGAACGGCCGAGTATCGCCAGGCCAGATAGCCGTAGCACTGCACAGCTGGGTCAAACACTCGCAGATCGGCGACGGCGTGTGGGTGGTTTGCGTTCTTGTCCAACACAATTTGGCCACATGCAGCGGTGTCGAGGCTGGCAGTCAACGACGGGAGGCCCCCTACCCCGACGCGTGCACGCAGGTGCACTTCAGCGTCGAGGACCTGGCTCTGCGGGACGAGTGACTTTTCCTCGTGACGTTCTTGGGGTGTGGCGCGCTGCATCCGTTGACTCAGATTGCGAAGCGCCGCATAGTCAATAGCGCGCCGCTTCCTGTCCATGGCCGCGTAATCAGCGGCTCGGCGTTTCTTGTCCGCGGCAATCACCTGATGCACAGCTGCGCGCGTAACACCGTATGAGGCAGCGTATTTCGCGAGCAGCTTGGCGAGTCCGCCGCCGTCGGCACCGGTCGTGTAAAGCTGACGGTAATCAGTGCAGATGGCGGCGGACTGAGCATCCGTGAGTTGTTTCGGTGCGGGCTTCCGGCGGACGGCCGGGGTTCGTGCCTGGCTATGTTCGGTACGGCGCGCGGGCTTGTTGGCGTAGTACTCGCGCAGCCGGCGGGCAACCGGCGCATCAATCGTCGAGGACGCACTCTTGACGAACTCGCCTTGGTCACTGAGCGTGGCGAGAATTTCCTTGCTGGTCACGTGGAACTCTTTGGCGAGTTCGTGGACCCGTGCTTTGCCGGCCATTGGCCCATTTTACGGCCTCTGACCTGCGGTTCGGGCGCATATTCACACGGGTAGTGTTACCTGGCCCGGCCCATGCAGGCGATCAGCGACGACGGCCCCATCGGGGCGCATTACCTATCGCGGATCGATCTCGTCGGCTGCGGCGGTGAGGACACGAGCCACCGCACGCATCCCTTCCGGCGACCCCAGCTCACCGAGCGGCTTCCTGCCTATCTCATCTGGGACTGTGATCGTCAGGTCCACGCCGCCACGCGGGCAGATGGACACAGTGTGAATCTCAACCCGCCCCGGAATCAATGCCGTCTGCTCATTCATACTCACCCGTCAACCCTCTTGTCTTTCATGGTCATACGTCTATCGGACTATCTATCTCGGGTTCTAGGTTGCGAATGGCGGCGAGAGCCTCCTCGTCGCCGCTGATTGCACCGAGCGCGAGAATGAGCGCAGTACCTTCACCAAGTTCGCTTGCCTTCATTTCTGCAACTCCTCGTTATGCGCGTACGCCACGGTCATAACGTTCGATTTCGTAGGTCAGACGGTCCGCGGCCGGGACCAGTCAGGGCGGGTGTCCGCGCTGTGTGGTCGCCCACACGACCGGCTATAGCGACGGCAGTATCGGCAGTCTTCGCAATATCGAACCGGCCCAAAGGGCGCCGCGTGGCCTCGTGTCATGCCCTGATCCTGGGGCCGCGCTATGACACGACTGAGTCTTTCGTGATTCAGCTTTGGGCGTGTCGCCTAAATTCTGGAGATCTGCCTCATTCTGGGAGCGGCCCTAACGAGAGGAACCGCTGCTGTGCTTCGTTGTCGCGCACCATCTGGTGAAGGAACTTTCCCGCGGTGACCGGAACTCCGAAAACGGCGGCATATACCTGCGGTGTGTACGGAAAGCCCTATCTCGAACCGACTTTGAAAGGCACCACATCATGAACATTTCGCCCTCTGATCAGCCGCAACCTTGGATGCAGGTCGTCTCGATGCTGCTCTTCTTGGCAGCGGCGTTGGCCGCGTTCGCCTTAATCGCGACGCGCTGGGAGTGGACCACCGTCCCGCTGGCGCTCGCCCTGTCGTCCACCAAGATCTACCTGGATGTGCGCACCATGACCCGGCGCCAATAGCCGGGCGCCATCTGGTGGTGGAGACCTTGGAGGTCAGTCCTATGGGCGGCGCGCGTTAACCTCGGCGGCCGGCGATGATGTCCTCGACAAACAACCGGGACCGATCACAGATAGCTTCCCCCGGGAAGAATCTTCCCACGATGTCCCAAACACTCTGCACTGCAGTGATGTTCAGGCGATCAAGCAGCAGTTCGACATCTTCGTGGTCACGGACACTTCGCGCGGCGAGAACTTTCATCGCCAGCAGGTGCTCCAACGGGGTGATCATCACTTGCAGGAACGGGTGATCGAACACGACGGCACCATGGCCCGGCTTGCGCGCGACATACATGGCGGCCTGATCGTTCAGCCATGTTGAGGGCCAGCCCTTCTCGACTGCGATTTCCCTCACCACATCACGCATCGGCCCATCTGGTCTGAACAGTGCGTCGATATCACGTGTGATCGACCGAGCATCAAACGCTAAAAGCATTGCCGCACCGCCAATCACATGTACCTGCCCGACCGCGCGGCGACGCTCAAGTTTCGTCGCAAGCAGCGTGAATGCTTCGAGAACCTCATTGCGTCCGAACAACGGATCCGGCACCGCCTCACCCCCATCGTCGAAAAGCTCCCGCCTCTCAAGGTATATCCCGCGACGACGGAAGGGCCCTGGGCACCACACCCACGCCTGCGCGCGCCCAGAAGGCAACCGGGACAACCACCAGGCACTACTCAGGAAACGGTCAACAGCCACCGACCACAACGGCCCCGGCTCCCCGAGACGGACGCAGAGGAACTCGGCGGCCGCGGCCAACAGTGCGTCGAATCGTTCATCACCGGTGCGGTCGGGTTCGGCGTCGACGAGCGCGAGCGCGCCGGGGCCTGATTCGTGGGCACCTCGCATGAACTCGAAGAAGGTCCGCAACCGCACAGACTGCGCCGGCGCGGCGGCGATCGCTGCCGCGGTCTGGGCCAGTGTCAGCGCGTTGACGGGCCCCGCCAGGTCGGTGCGGGCGCCGCGGCGGCGCTGAACAGCCTTCACCTGGGCTGCTGGGTATCCGCTGATCCGGCAGATGTTGCGTGTGGACATGAGCATCCGGACGCGTCCCGGGGTGATGCCCCACTGCTCGGCGATCTCGTTATCCGTCCACAACTCCACATCATTAACATACGGTCAATTTGAATGTATGTCGATACTTTACGCTGTTAGAAGCATCTTTCCATGGCGCCTAGTCGAGCAATCGAGGCGGAACGGTCGAGGCTTTGAGCTTGTCCATGACCACCTCGAACGCAGGCTTGCTGAAGTCCCTGGGCTCCTTGGGCGGATAGTGCATCTCCAAGGCACGTAAATCGCCGCCGGCGCTCTGACCGGGCTTGAGTTTCCCGTTGCGTCGCCCCTCGGGATCGGTCACGTCGATCAACCCGAACTCCTCGAGCTCACGGTGTGCGGTGTAGGCCTCGGCCGCTAAGCCGTACCTGTTCCACCTGGTGCTCTGAGAAATCCCGATCCCCACTCCGTCCGGTCGATTTCGTCGACGGTTGCTCTGGTCCACAATCGCAAGGAACGTGGCGATCTCTTCACCGGTGAACACTAGGTGCCAGCCCGCGCGGAAGAATCCCTCCGGTATCGCGATCACTTCTGTGGAGTCGTCCGCCGAGGGAACCTCATAGGGGGAGCCTTTACCGTCTTCACGCAGCTGCCTGAAGCCCCCAAAACGCCCCGTGGCACGCTCCTTGCCCACTGTGACCAGGTTGTGCTTTTCGAGCTTGTCCAGGGCCCGACCCAGGCGCCTATTCGAGTCGCGCGGCGAATCCCCCGAAATCTTGAGGCCAGACAACTCCACCCAATTGCCGGGGTAGTTGTTCGGCCGATCGTTCTCAACCGGCACTCCCGGCTCATTCTCCAGATGAGCGACGTAGATGACGGTCAAGCACACCTGCATCGCATTACCCGGCCGGTAGATCAACGCGGTCGATGGCGGGCGGGTCGACACATCCCTCTTGAGCGTTGCTTTCCGATCACCATCGGAAACCCGGTCAGGGCGCTTCTTCTCAAGCCACACGAAGCCAGACCGCAGACGCACCTCGAGATGCTCTCCGTCATCGAACTTCGCGTACAGGTCCGTGGCACGCCTGATAGCGCTCTTACGGGCTTCCAGGTCAGCGCGCCGCTTAGCCCGGATCTTCGCCCACTTCGCATCCCGGTCCACGACGAACTGCCCCTGCCTCATTGCGGCAGCGTTGGCTTTCTGAACTTCCTCCATCCCAAAGCGCATGGAGCATGCCTTCCCTCAATAGGGTCGCTACTAACAAGGTCGCTACTAGCGGTGTATACCCGTAACTGTGATAGTTACCGTTATGTGCCGCTAGTAGCGACCTTAGGCACCGCTAACAGATACCCGTCAGCGGCGAGACAACGAGCGTCGATCTGCGGAACATAGGCCGCATGACGAAGCGGTACGAAACCGACATGGCGCGCATAGCCGCCGCGGGGTGGGGCAACACCATCCGGTACGGGCTCTTGTGGATGATCTCCTCGCCCGCCAACAAGCTCACACAGTGGACGACCACGATCACGTTGACGATCGGCTACCTCGCCTACTACCGGTGAACCACGGCCCTGGGCCAAGTTCCCGATCCGACAGTCAGTTATGGGCCCACACCGACAACTGCTGCAGCGCCGCGCAGATCGCGATCCCGGTGTCCGATTCGCAATCGCTGACCGCCTCCACAGCGCACACCAACATCCTCCGGACCCGCGCAATCCCCGGAACCACTCCGATCAACGGTGAAGCGAACTCCGGACGCGGCACCACCGGAACCCTGCGCACGGCAAGCACTGCCACCGGCGTCCACGCATGAGACGCCGCCGCAATCGCAACCTGAATGCTCGACTCAATCCACACCGAGAAGACAGCTGCCTTCACTAACTCGTCACGATCGCACTCCAGAGTCATCGAATCAGTAGACGCTGCCATCAGCTGCTGCCCTATATTGCGCAGAGCCTCAGCACAAGACGCCAAACGCGACCGGTCACGAACATCACCAAGCACTTCATATCCCCCCGAGCTCAAGTAGCCACACGATAAGCCACCCCGGCTACCTCTCGCGGAATCAGCACGCTTCGACACCTCAGAGCTCAACGCGCACATTCACGACTTGGCGTGACCAGCAGAAGCCAAAGAGTTGCTCTGACTCCCTGTCGCTCAACACTTTTCCTGAGATTCCACGTTCCGAACCATCAATACCCAAGACCCCGCGCCAGTTTCGCCACCACCGGGACCACGGAAACGAAACGCGCCGCCTGGCGATAGGCGCAGACCGTGAGGCTCTCGCCGGCTAGTGCGGTCCCTGGCCGGCGTCTGCCGGACTATCTACCTGCGTCGGGGCGGACCGCCGCTGCAGCCATCTGAACAGCCATAGCGATGCGAACACGATGAACCATGCCGGAACCACCAACCAGGTCACTACGGCACTGCCAAAGTGCGTCGCGACGGCAAGCGGGCCCTGGATGTCCCAGTCACCGTTGTTGGTGACAAATATGTTCCACAGACCGTGTCCCACGATGACCGGCACCAGAGACTTCATGTGGTACGTGATGGCGAGATTGATTGTTGACCACACTGCGCACCAGCCGAATACAGCCAGCAAGGCCCCGACTAGGTGCGGTTGCCCCACTGCGTAATACACGTGCAGCAGGCTCCGTGCTGCCGAGGTTATGATCGCCACCGGTACGAGCTGTCGAATGCTTCCCCGGTACGGCCATAGCAGGACTGCCAGTCCGACGTATATGGGCTCTTCCACTGCCCCTGCTAGTGCTGTAGTCCCGACATGCATCCACCAGTCTGCGGTGTTACCGGTATCGGTGTGGGTATCACTGAAATCTGTTTGCGTTATTGCCGAGATAATGAGACGGATTGTCGTGGCCGGAAATTCACTCACGAATGACAGTGACGTTGCGCCGCCGACAGCACCGATGGCCCACCACGATGGTCGTGTTCGGCCGCTCGGGGCATGCGAGTGTTCAGGTCTGTGAATGCGGCCGTCAGTCCATGCCTTCACGACGTAGAACGCTGCCACCGAGATCCCGGCCTGAATGCACCGCAGCAGCAAGCTGATGCCAGTGGGCGTCGGAGCCTTACCGGTGTTGCCCTCGTAAAGCACTGATATCGCTAGGGCGATCGGGTATCCCTGGGTCACAGCGACACCGCATACATAGGCGCAGATCCGAGCAGCGCCGTTATCGGGATCGCTGAAAGCCAGAAGAACGAAGAACCCTACGGTGACCACCAGCAGCAATATCGCCGCCACAGACGCCGTCGGCGTCAGGGGCCATGCCCTGAACGCTGATAGCGCACAGGCCGCGATACAGAAAATCCCCAGCTTCCACACTCGCCAATCGGCGAGTCGGCGCTTATCTCGCAGCATCAGTGCGCTTGGTGTTTGGACCAGTCCCAAACCGGATGGGGTACGGGAAGCGGAACATATTCGCCGCCTTCATTTTCCGCGTATTCGCGCGCATCGGCATCTTCATCTGCGGTGAATACGCGAATCGCGGCGGGGCGGCCCGGCACACGCACCATTGACGTCAGGTCCGCGATCTTCACGCCACGGCGCTTGGGGATCTCGCGGCTGTGGAATGGGGTGGGTTCGCTCACGGCCGCCAGTATCGCAGCTACCACCGACAATCCCTGTTTCCGCAGTGCCCGACGTGCCTATCAGGGACCGCGTCAGTCCGGATGGAGACTTGGGTTAAGCGTGGTGTTGTCGCACGAGCCGTTGTCGGTGTAGTCAGTTGGGTCGAGATCCCAAGTCTGTCCGTTGGCGTCGAGAACGCTGTCGTGTTGGCACTCTGGGCAGCGGAATGCGTTGATCATTCCGATGAAATGCCGGCCAGCTAGAAGTCGTCCGCGACTAATTGATGCAGGCGCGGCGGCTGGGTCGGTCCATAGGCGGCCAGCGTTGATGTGTGGTGGTCGTGTGCTTTTGCATCGACTGCATGGCCGAGGGCGTGGTGGTGGGCACACGAAAATATGCTCGGTGTCTGACCACTGGTTCCATTCGACGATCAGGCCATCCCACCGCGGCGGGAGATCGTGCTCGCGCGGCCATAGTTCCAGGTCGATCTGCGCGTCGGCAGCCATCAGTTTCCTCTGTGCCCTAAACGCGATTGGTGTTGCAGTGCTTCAGTTTTGGTACTGACTGCAGATGGTTGCCACCGTGTTCGCAGTGCGGCCAACGAGGTCCCGCGTTTCCGCGATACGGTCCGGCGGCTCCTTGTAGTTGATCTGTGCGCCGAGGTTGGTTACGGCGTACACGTAGGCGTTGATGGCTGCCTCGAGCACCGGTGAGATGCCCTTGACCTCAGTGTTGTTGAGTGCGTCGGCTGCGCCGATTAAGTCCATGGAAGGCCGTGCTGATGGCGCAAGCTGTTTAGGATCGCCGCTCGAGTGTTCGTAGTTCACCAGTTTGTCGATCGAAGCGAAGGATCCGCATTTCATAACGTCTGGCATAGGCATAGGCATAGGCATCGGCGGGCGTTCGGGCTTTTCGGACCGATACGACTCATGTGGCGGCGGATCAACGATGCGGCCTGGAGGATCGTCCCTGGTAATCGGCTCGGGCTCGATGCTGCAGGCCCCGACGAGAATGCCGACAGCCAGGCACATGAATGCTGTTGTGAGTCTCTGTTTCCCCCTCATGTTCCTATCGTCACACCCCGCTACCTGTTGCTCTGTTTCAACACGGTTGAGGGGTTTTGTGTGCGCGAAGCGCGGTTCAGGCAGTAGTGGCGGTCCCCACCACAACGCGCATCGATGGCTGACGATGACCGTCTCGAAAATACAACGCAATGGTGGACTCCCCGACGTGCCCACCCATCGCAGCACGGGCAGCAACAGACCGAATAGACTCCCCACCCCGAGCCTCGTTTAAGCGATCAGAAAACTCAGTCACATTGCCTCCGTTCGTTGTTACCTACGCCGGACGTTCTGCCGCGTGTGCTGCCATTCTTTGAAGCGCCTTCGCGGTACTAACCTCTTTGAAGGCCCAATCCCATTCGGCAATCGACCACCCAAGATCACCGTTCGGTTGTCTGCAGCGGAGCAGCTGTTCAGCCTGCTCCAAGGTCCGTCGCCGACCAAGGACCTTTCCGCGTAAGGCGATTCCCATCGTCAACGCAAGGAGCAACGCAGCAACTGCGAGTGCATCCGATACTGAACTCATTCTCCCAACCCTCCTGCTCCACTTAGGTTTACCGGAAGGTCTCAGCATCCGTTTTCCGTGATTCGCTGCCGTTGGCGCTGTCGGACCCGCCGCCTCGCGGCCATTGACTCCGGCGTCTCCTCGGCGCCGACCGGCAGACGCAAGACAGTAACTGTCGTTCTTCCCTCATTCCATGACGTGACGCCCGTGATCTGGGCGATCTGCGGAGTGAACCGCTGCGACAGTCGATCCGTGACCGCATCGCGGTTTCCGTTGACCACACCGAAATCCCACAGCGCACACGCCAACCAATACGCCGCACGATCCGGCCTATCCCAGTCTTCCTTGGGTGTGTAGTACCCGTCGGGGACTCCAGACCCCTCGACCTCGAAAGTCCAGGTGGTTCGCGAATCCGTGCTGGGCATGGAGTCGTTAGTCATCTCAAATCCTTTGTCTTGGTTGGTCGTACCCGTTACCGGACTGTGTCTGGGCGGGGACGGCACCAGTTCTCATGTGAATAGCGTCCACCGCAACGTGGGCAGTTATAGTTGTGCGGGTCGGGCGGATCGGCATACGACCGAGGCTTCTCATTGTTTGTGGCGTAGTCATTCATCTCTTGGAAACCTTTCGTGTGGAACCAGTTACCGTTGACGGATTGCTTGATCGCAGCAGTCACGCCCGGCGTATGTGAAACAGCGTCCTGGCGTCGTATTCATTTCCGTACCATAGATTCAGCTCATACGTGGCCGGGTCGCTTGCCCGCCTGCGCAATTGGATGCATTCGCCGCCACGTGGGTGCTGACCGGCACCTACCTTGACGATCTTTTCCATTCGTGGAGACACAGAATCGCCAGGACCGTGCCTCTGTACCCCGACAATCTCGTCGCCGGGAAGCAACTCCGCGGGGCCAACTACGATGATGACGCTTGGACTATTGCCCATCTCGATTTCCTTTCCCACTTACCTAATTCGGACGCGTTAGTGGTCAACGTCGTTTCGTCGGATCGAACCATCCAAGGAAGTCAGGCCCTGTACTCACGCTGTCAATCGACTGGACTGTCCCGGACACCAGCACCTTGTCATTGCCCAAGGCCATCACAAAGTCGCCCCTGCGCATCCCAACATCACCAGCTTGTAGCGCATCCGCCGCGACCGGATGATCCACCTGCGCACCGATAGACGGCAGTGCAATGCCCTGCCGCTGGTATGCCTTGCTCACACTCATTCCGCCGATTGCGGCAGCCACGGCCGCTGCGCCATCTGCGCTTCGCGCCTCCGCGCCGATGAAGTCGTCCTCTTGGATTGCCATAACTTGAATCCCTCTCTACTGGTTGGATATTGGTACGATTAGCGGACTCTGTTTGCGATGGCGCGGTCGGTAGCGGCGAGTCTGTCCTCGAACGATTCCTTGCGAGTTTCGGCATACCTTGCGACACGTTCACAGTCGTCCACTAGGCATACCACCTCTCTGAGCGCGAGAATCCGGGACTCATCACCTGCTTCAATCGCCTCCTGCAACGCGGTCGAGTCACCGTGTTTCGCGATGACATTGAGGGTTTTCGTGACAAGCGCCGCCATCGCGTCGAAGAACTGCCCCGCTTCTGCCGGACTTCGGGACGCAGGATCTTCGGCGGCAGGTCTGAGAGCATGCGGAACCTCGATGCTGGCCAGAGCAGACCAGTACCCATTCAACTCTTCTCGATCACTACCGGAAACGAGGCGGGCCTCGCGGGCACGCTCGATCAAGAGTCGAACTTGTTTCAGTACATCCTCATCGGCGAATTTCATCATCGTTGCTGCTTCTCCATTCGGATTTCGTTGTCTCCCATTGACGTACCTTCATCGGACAATCTGTGAGTGGGCGGCAGTCAGATTTCGGCGTGCGCTTTCAATGAAGTACCCGATGTCGCGCCCAGCGACGGTCTCCGCGTAATCGACGTCGTACACCGCGTCGCTGGTCAGCTCGTTGAGGGCTCGTGCTGCGTTGCGGGCCTTCTCAATAGCTTCTGCCAACTCGCGCTCCAGGTGGGCGCGAAGCGCGGCCAGTTCGGCATCGCGGTCGACCACAGCGCAGGCAGCGGACCATGTCTGTCCGCTTTCTAAGTCGCCTACCTGCGCAAGTAGTCTTGAGTACAGATCCGGAAACTCATGGTGGCCTTCTTTTCTGATCAGCTCAGCGAGTGCCCACGCATCGGTCGGCACCGGAGGTAAAACCGTGGCGCCTTCGGTCTTGGGAGACCACGAGATTGTTGTGCCATCAACATGTGTGGTGTGAGCCAAGGCAGCTTTCAGCCTCCAGCATGCCTGCTCGGCCTGGAGCTGGTCCAGAAATCCTAAATGCACATCCGGCAGTTCTGGGCGATGGACCGTGGTGACGAAGTCTAAGCCGTCCAACAGAACTTCAGCAGTGTCTGTCATCATCGAATCTCCCTCGTATGTCTGTACTTACCTAATGTGGACTACTTGCCACTTTCCTTGAGGCGAGCGTCCATCTGACTTGATATCTCGGACAAAGCTCGCGACATGTCTTCTTCGGACAGCTCTGCGCGATGACTCGTGTGCCCCCGCCAAGCGCGTCTCGCAGCCAGGACGCCGACCCCGACCGTCAAGACCAAACCGGCGGCGGCGATGGGCCAAGGTGTAAGGATGTTGAAGCCCTGACCTGAGATCCACAGGACCGTGGCAGCCAGAGCCGCCCACAGCGTCAACGTAATCGTCGCCGCGAGCCAGCCCCAAACCCATGCGCTCCACCAGCGATCGCCTTCAGATTCGGGTAGCTCCACCACTGATTCGGGTAACTCCACCACTGTCGTCGGAGTCGATTTACTCTGGATTACCCTGCGAGCCATCATGTTCTTCCCTCTCGTACCAATCACGGACTGCTACTCGTCGGACTGGTCTGAGGCCAGTGCTTTCCGAGTGCGCCGTTCAATCTCGGCCATCTGTTGAAGCCGCGGGTCGTTCAGGTCCAGTGATGCCTTAGCTTCTTCGAACGCCTCGCTGAGATCCGGAACTTGCCGCTGCGAGTTCACCAGCGGCCGATCGTCCGAGTCATTCCCGAATACCTTGCTATCCACGTCTTTCCCTTCCTTTAGTCAGTACGATTCCCGCACAGTGCTACTCCGCGGCCGGTTGACATCCGGCGGCGGTGGTTCGCCCGTACGCCAGTGACCGGAGTTCGACAGAACGAAATTCCCTCCACGAGAGCCCCTTCCACCACATCAGTAACAGCACAGTCCCTGTTCTAAACACCACGAGCGCTAACCGATACCCCAACCACAGACCGACCAATAGCGCACCCAGGAAAAGCACTGGACCCACTACACCAGGCAAGTAGGGAACCGCCAGTAGGCAAGCCTTCGCCAGTAGCAATGGGACAAACCCCGCGACCGCCAGCGCCGCGAACCCCAGAGGAAAGAGCACTGGCCCCAATACCGCCACATCGACAGATGAAACCGGAACAATCCGGCGACCACGCACACTCTCATCGCTCATACCGTTCATCATCACCTCAATGTCCGACACTCTCGATACCTCTACCTATGCCGGATTGGTTTCTGGCCAGGTGATTACCGCGCCCGCGTTGTTGAGCGCGTTGACGGCATGCACGGCTTGGGACTGGTCTATCCAGTCAGGCTCGGCGCGATTACGTGTCTTTGCGAAGACCTCCGCGATTGCGTCCCGCGCCTTAGTGTCATCCTCGCCGCACTTGCCGAACCGATCCCAGTTGATCTGATATCCCATCTCAATCTCCCTTCGTCTCTTGTTGCTTACCTACGACGGATCTGGGCGAGTGAGGGCCATCTGATTCGGTGACACATCCCTGTCACCACTCGATGGGTTACGATCGAACGCGGCGTCGAGATTCCCGAGGCCCCACCCGAACATAGTGCCGCCCAAGAACATTTCCCACCCAACCGCTCCCGCAATTGTTGCCCAGATGAGCGCAGTCGCCCACAGGACTATCAACAAGATCGTAAATGTGAGACGTACCGGGATTCTCCGCATCGCCGTCACGAGATCGCTCCAATCACGTTGAATTCCTTCGCTGATGGCCCGTTACCTCTACCGGGATGCTCACTTTCAACTCGGCGCAGCCGCATATTGCAACAACTCTGATGCCAGCTCCGGGTTTTCGGCCTTGCAAGATTCCGCATAGGCCGCGATGGCAGCGAGTGCATGAGGGTCGTTGACGTAGTCCAGCAGCACAAAGAAGGGCTCAGAAACGTCGCACTCCTCGTACGTGTTACCCGAGTCGTCCTTAAGAACGTGCTGCAAGTCGTACTCATCATCATTGGCGATGGCCATCGTTCTCCCCTTGTGGTGGTAGCTGGTAGCTGACAGTTCGTTCCGCTCACAGACCTAGTTCACCTGTCTCTAGGTAGCGGTGGTGGCGTGCTTCAAGACCAGGGCGGATCAGCGGGTACCCCATACGCTGACCCCATTCCCACGCCTCAATCGCTTTCTGGCGCTTCTCCATCCAATCGCCGCCAACAACAGCACTGCGAACGTGTTCAACGCCACCGGTCCGCTCCAGACTTGCTTCCGCCTCGTTATCTGCGTTCGCCATATCGATTGTCTCCTTTGGAAGTACCGTTGTCGGATTAGCTGCTGCTCGGCTCGTTTAGCCGATGCCGTTGAGGCAGTGCCTGGCGAGCGAAATCCAGATCTCCGGCAGTTGGCACCCACACGATGTACCGAGTGAGGTCGTCGGCCGAAACAGGCGTCACATCTTTCAACGGCGTGCCGTCCTCATCGCGGCTCTTGACTGCCTGGGCATACACTTCGCCGTCCTCGGCCTCGTACACGACGCTCATTTCCGCGCGACGCGGGTCGTACACGGCAAGGTGGCCAATTCCGCCGCCGCCGCTGGTGAACAGCCACAATATGTCCGCGCCCGTCATGGTTAGAAGCTCAGCCGGTAGCGTGTCAGCCAAGACATCACCGTCCTCATCAATCTGCGGCATTTCGACTCTCCTTGTCTTAGTTGGTTATTGGGTACATTCACGGACTGTCTTGGTTGGCTGTGTTGGTCGATACGTCGGCTGCCGCTGAGAGCAAGGCGTTGGCCATTCGGCGAGCATCTGCGGGTGTTATCGCCTTCCAGTCCGGCCACCACTGCTCACCGAGATCGGCCGAGATGTAGACGCCGCCATCGCATGTCAATACTTTGAAGCCGTCGTCGTGCCATAGTCGGTATTCCTCACCGACGCCGTTTGACTCCACCTTCAGTGGCGCCCATCGCACATATGAGCTGGCTGCGTGAGACGCAAGGTCTTCAATCCGCTGATGCAGTAACCGTAAGGGGTGATCAGATGTCGGAAGGTGCCGAACCACGGCACCCACCTGGGCTGAATCGTCCTCACGTAGAACGCGATCATGCCGAGAGTCCATCGGACTATCCCTTCGGACTCACAGGCGACCCAGCCAACGCGATCTCGTAATAGTCAGCGAAAGCCCGCAGCACCGAGCACGGTGCGTGAACGACACACTGCGACATCGTGTACCCCTCCCACTCACCGGCCCACGACCCAGTTTTGGCCGTGCAACCCATGCAGCCCACCGACACACACGGGCACGGCCCGTCTTCGTGCATCCAGCTCGAACTCTCAGCGCAGTCCTCACACATCGTCACCACCGGCTGATGCGCCGCAGCAATCGCCAACAGATCGATACGCGGGGAACGGCCAGGAAAATCATCCCGGTCAACGAGTTCGGCATCCTGGTCGTAAGCGATGGCCTCCAGCACCCGCACGCCCGCCAGTGGATCGCCCAACACCTCAGCGAACAACGCCAGCGCCTCAGGCTTAGGCCGCTCCGTGGCGATCTGGGCCGCGAAATCGTTAGTTGCCCCCGCGACAATCCACCCACACCAGGCGCAGTTCAAGCCCTTTCCCTGATTCAGAAACAACGACGACCGCTCATAAGCACCCCACCGGGCAGCAATCGCGACCCGCTCACCACACATCGAGCGCGGCCTAGCGTCTTGAATCAACCCGGCGCCGATCACCGCGACCGCTACAGCACGATCAACAGCATGACGGCCACCGCTATTGAGCCCGAACACAAGAGGCGAATCCGGTAGCGGGAACGGATCTACCCGGGAATCCTCAGTAATCACAGCCATTTCCAGATCCTTCCACCACTATCCGACATCCCGACTCTCCTACCAATCACAGACGCTGGTACTTGGCGACAGCTGCGCCTGCCTGGTCTCGGCCGTAATCGTTCGACTTCCAGTGCTCGAAAGCACCCCATACTTCTCCGAGGCGCTGAGCACGTTCTTCTAAGGCGGCGATCTCGGCTAACAGCGCGCGGGTATCCGCGGCGGCCGGGGTGTTGGGGAACTCTTGGTGCAGATCCTCGGCCAACCTCCGCAACTCAGGGAGGGAGGGGATGCCCAGGAGGTCACCCGGAAACGCCGTTTCTAGGTTGTTGTAATAGCCGCCACTCATCTCAAATTCCTTGTCTCACTGTCTCGCGCGGATTGCGCCGCGTGTCTCTAGTTGATCCAGCCATGAAACCAGCCGGTCTGAACAAGCCCCCGGTAGTAGTCGACAAAATCAACGCCGCACACCTTTAAGCCCTCCAGCTTGGAGGGGTCCACTCCCGTCCAACCGTCCTCGGGGTCCACGATCAAGGCATCTGCCTCGCGAATTATCCTTCGGGCGCTGGAAAGCTCTTTAATCCGTTGAGCGTGCGTAGGTCCGCCCACGCGGTAGATGTTGCTTTGGGTCAGCGGCCCGCCACCTTCCGTAACCAGCATGGCTATATCGTATCACTTACTGACACGTAATGTGTAGCAGATTCTGATACGATTCCAACTGTGTCTAAGCCAGGAAGGAAGCCTTCCGAGATCCCGCTCCCACAGCGTCGGCGGCTACACACCGCCATCCGGCACATGGACTCTGCCGCCAAAGAAATCCGAGAGGCCGTCCGGGACGCCCATGACGCCGGTGGCTCAATCCGAGCCATCGCCGAAGAAATAGACCGCGCTCCCAACACCATCCAAAAATGGCTGCGCACCACCGACGCCTCCTGACCTCGCTTACCTTCACTGGACTGCCTTCGAGGCCGGATGTGTGGCGCCGAGGACTTCCCAAAGCACCTCCGCAAGTAGCCGGTGCAAAAACCCGCGACGGGAAGTCGGCCAGCAGCCGTGGTGTCCGTTCACGAGCACCACACCATCGGAATCAAGTACCCATACACCGCGGACTTGGGCCTCTAGCGCTGCCCTTTCTCTCAGAATTGCACCAGCAGGGATCACGGCCACGCGGGTGCACCACGCGGCCCATTGCGAAGCTCTTTTGATCGCAGCCATCGGCGCTTGCCGAGGCACCACCGCGACCTGCAAGCGCGCGGGCTCGGCATCCATACTCGGATGCGTTTCAGTTGCCAGAACTAGATCAAGATTCAACAGATCGGTGATTGGCCGAGGATATGGTCCTGCCAGCCGCGCAGAGATAACGGCGCTGTCCAGCTCCGCGATTCCCCGGACCCGATCGCCACGGAACGAAACCTCGACCACTTCACCCGTGGCGCCAGAGAGATCGCGGATACTGCTCCACGGCACCATAACTGATGATCGACTCATCACCTGTGCTCCCATTTCCGTACCGCTACCGGACAGACCACGGGTCGCCTCGGACGGCTTGATCTAGCACCGAGGCGGGCTCCAGTTGGGCCGGAACCAGTGCGGGCGCAAGCCGATCAATCATGGACACAATGTCGCGATACGCCCGCGCAACATCACTCTCTGCATCCATCCGAGCCTCGTTGTTCGCCTCGGCATACTGATCACCGCTCACGACCGCCATCCCGGCCTCACGCACTGCGTGTTCACGAATCTCAGCCAGCGCCTCCCACGCATTGACAGCCGCGTCCTGGTCTGGATAGAAACAGGAAAGCAGCCGATCAAGCGCGCCATTTGTGTCCCGATCGCGCTGATTGACCGCGTAGGCGTCCACTCGCTCATCACCCCGTCCCGGCCCGATCCAGCCATCGAGGCCGGTGCCATTTCCGTCATCCCAAACCCGGCCAAGCTCATGGCTAAGCAAGTTCACCAACTCCGGCCTGTCCAACTTCACGGACCACTTCATCTCAAACCCCTTGTCTTGTTTGGTCGTACGTCAGTCGGACTTGTTTGTAGAGCCGAGGGCGTCTCGACCCGTGTCTGTCAGTTCCACGCTGGTGCGCCACCCAGGATCGTCCGTATCGGCCAGGTCGTATCGAACCGCGATCAACCCAGTCGAATCGAGCGCGGCAAAGGTGCTGTGCTGGCCACCGTAGACGCCCGATCCGTCAACGAGGAATGAGACATCGAGGGCATTACTTCCACTGCGGCGCGCGAGGTTCGGATACTCTGCGCCGTACTCAACGCGACCAGCTTCAACCAGCTTGAGTGCCGCCAGTTTCGTAACTGATATGCGCGCCACCATGTGTCCCTTCATATCTCGTATCTCCTAGGTCTAACGGACTAGCTGCGCCTGCGCGGCGGTAAGTTCACGCCTGGCGCTTTCAATCAGCACAGCGAGGTCGCCGCCGCGATCGGTCTCGGCGTACTCGCTGTCGTACGCCGGACCGCTCAACTCCGCGAGCGTGCGTCCCGCGCGCCGCGCCGCGTTGATCGCTGTCGCCAGCTCGTCGCCTAGACGGTCACGCAGCTCATAAATCACCGCATCGTGGTCAAGCTCGGCGGCTGTCAGCCGTCCAGCCGCCCGGTCGGCTGCGTCCTGGGCCGCGATGCCCTTACGCACATGTTCGCTGATTGCATCCGTCACTGCTCCGTCAATCATCATGTCTCCCATCGTTGTACCAATTGCGGACTATGCAGCTTGTTTCTCTTCACGCAGAATGAGATTGCACGAGGTGTCATCCCAGTCATCGTCTACTTCGTATTCGCCGATCGGCAGCTCGTCGTAGTCGTCTGGAAGTTCGTAATCCCCGTTGTAGGCGACGATGCACCCCGTAGCGAACGGCACTGTCCAGCCGTGCCCGTACCGCCATGTGTGTTTGACACCATGGAATTCGCGCTCGTCATCGCCCTCGGGGCAGCGCCACTTATCTTCGTCGCCAACGTCATGTGGCTCGCCGCATTCCTCCCAGCCGGAGCAGCCATTGCCCGCCGGACACACGATGGCGTACTCGTGATAGTCGATGTGCTCAGGCAGAACTAGCTCGCCCGCGTCAAGGCGTGCCTGCTCGGCATGATCCAGACTCACCACCAAAACGTGCCTACTCATATCTCTCAAATCCCTTCGTATGGCTGGCTATTGGGTACGATTACCGGACTCGCCATTGGTTCTTAAGGTCGTCCGTTGCCATTTCGAGCTTCATTCGCATCCGCATAAACGCCTGCACCGCAGCGACCCTATGTTCGCGCGAAAGAGGATCACACTCGGCGGCGCCGTCGGGTGGGGAACCCTCAACGTCTCCCACATACTTGTCCGACAGTTGCAGCAGTTCAACAAAGTCCATGGTGAGGCGATCCAGGAACGCTCGAAACATGGCGATGCCTGACCATTGCGAGCTGGTGGAAAATTCATCAAAAGCCTTTTGGCTCTTCAACAACACCGCGGTGATCCGGCGGCGATCCTTCACCGTCACGCCGGAAACAGCCCCCACGGTCACTGCGACCTCACCGAAAAGCCCTTGCAAGCTCTCCATCTGGCCTCTGATCATCCCATCGGATACGCCCCGAACATGATCGTCATCGTTAGCCTTCGGCGTGCCGGCGACCGTCGAAGCGTTGAAGGACATCTCCGTGCGGACTGTGGCCTCAGGGTCTACCGTGTCATCGGCGTCTGACCAGAACTCGACACGAGAAGCGACCTCGACTGAACTTCCATCGTCAGGATTCGTCCATCGGACGCCCACCCATTCGCGGCGCGCAACGTCCATCGCCGTCCTCAGATAATGACTGTGAGCCATAATCACCGACTCCATCACCGAGTCAGGTAACGCCTCCAAACGCGGAGCGTCATCAACGGACGCCGAGATCCCATCAACTAGATACGGCGCATGCCAATCTAAATCAACACGCTCAAGAATCCGGTCCCCGACCGCATGCCAGCCATCACCAACCTTTGCGGCCTCACTCGCCGACAAAACCTCGTATCCGCCACCAACCGGTGGACCACAGCCCACCTTGCTGAACGCGGCCTCCAACGGCTCCACAAGCCTCGCCATGGCCCGATCCAATGCCGCCGCTTCCGGCTGCTTACGCACCATATCGCTCTCCTAAGTTATGCGGACTCAGTTGTGAAGTAGACCGGAACCTCTGCGACGGCCTCCACGCCCTCAGCGAGGTAATTCATCACCAGCGGCACCAGCACAGGCACGTGCCCGTTGAGCCTAGCGCCGACATCACGGGCCGTGGCGCGCGTGATATTCAGGGCAAGCACATGGCAATCTGACGGATCGTCTTGACGGTCGAAACGCAGTTGAATCCATCCGGCGCCAGCGTCATCGTCAAAACTCCAATCCCTCTCGGGGCGGAAGTTAATCGTAATTCCATTCGCCGACAGAACATCACAGAGGCTCGAAGGCTCGCCGTTGACCAGAATTCCAACGAACTCGCGAACCAGATCATTAGGCACGACCACCGTCAGAGAATTGCCAAGTCCCCACTGAGCGATGTCACTCTGACCCAGTACCGCCGCAGCAGCATCATCATCACCATTCGCCACACCCGCCATCTCGTCTCCCCAGTGGTGTATCAGCGCGCGAAGGTGAGGTAGTTGCCGACGGCAGCACCCATGACCGCCGCGTGTTGGATTGCCTTAACAAGGCTCTGAACAGTCGACGGCGCCTGTGACACCTCGGAATACTTCGCCGCGCGAGCGTCGCATTTCTGGCCAGCCGGGGCTTGGGCGATCTCGTACACGCACACGAGGTGTCCCTGCCCCATGTCCACCGCGACAATAGGAGCGGCCACACTACCGTCTTCGGCCTCTGTGCAAGCCAGTATCGTGAGGCCCGCCAGAACCGCAACCAGCAGCCCTAATGATCGTCCTTTTGTCGCGCTCTTCATGCGAATCATGTTTCCCTTCATATTGTTTCCTGAATCCGTCTACCGGACGACCTGTAGTTCTTCCGCGTACTCCCAGTGCAGAGACTCCGGGTCGAAGCTGTCGTGCCAGTGAACCTTGACCATCCCTGCATCAGGCGCCTGGGTCGTTAAGTCGTTCGGCGTCCAAGCTGCGCGGCGCCCGGCGCGAACCGTCCCATGTTCGTCGCCGCGGTCGGGATGAGTGACAAGGGTGCTACTGATCTGAGGCTCGTTCATACTGTTGATCTCCCCTGCTGGTGTTCTATCCGCTGACTTGATTGTTGCTCTGTGATGTGACACCGGTTGGGCTTTGATCGCGCGTGTCGTTGAGCGATGCAGCGCCTGGTAGCAGGCACAAGGCATGCCGCTCGCGAACTTGGAGATTTCGAAATTGCGACACCCGAGGCTGCGGCGATCGCTTCCTTTGAGGAATCGTCGATGCCATCGCGGCAGGACGGATGGACAGGAGAGCGCATCCGGGCAATCAGGCAACTTTGTGCTTGGTTGGCGACTCCGTCTTAGCGTGCCTTTTCCGGACGGATTATCCGCACAAGCAATCCGGGCAGTATTTGTATCCGTCTGTTTACCAATAGCTTTGATGGAATTTGATCGGATTCGATGCGACCACAATTGAATGTTGGTCAGTGATCCGTGGTGGGCGTCCAGGTGATGCGATGGATCCGCATGGCCTCGACAAGGTCGGAGTCTGCTGGCGTGACGTCGTGCTCGCCGGAGAAGTTGTCCAGCTCGGTTGGGATGGAGCTGGTGTGGTCGCGTTCGTAGATCGCCCACAGAAGCAGGCCGTCGCCGTGGCGTGAGTCGAATTGGATCCCGGCCAGCGGATCGCCTGTCGGTGTGGCGAGCCTGTAGATCCAGGATGAGATGGCCTGAGTTAACTCGCGCGGTTGGCCGGCCCGGATCGCTGACCCGTCGAGGTCCTGCAGGCCAGCGTGGCGTGCAGCGTCGAGGAAGCGTTGACGCAGTGTGGGCAGGCTTTCGTGGGATCCGACCAGGGCGAAGCTTCCGGTCAGGTCGGCTGCTGAGATCAGGCGATCTGTACACCATGAAAGGGGCAATGTTCCTGGGGGTGCCATCGTGACCCCGTCCTCTTGGTCGTCGACGATGTCGTCGAGTTCGGCGGCCAGGATCGGGTCGGGGCGAAACGGCGCGAGGACTTCCAGATAGCAGGCCAATGTGGAGGCCCCCACGTAAAGGGTCCGCCAAATGCCGTCGGGGTCGTCCCATCGTCCGTCGAAGCGACCGTGGTCGGCATACACCCAGGGTGTCCACCGCCAGGATGACGGTTTGTAGCCGACTCGGTAGACGCGCTGGCTTGGCAGATGGTTGCACAGCAGCGCACCAGCCGAGGTGTCAACCAGCAGTGAGGTGGCTCCCGCAGTCACCCGACGGCCGCGAATTGTCGTGCAGCGGCCAAAACTTGCGGCCCAACATCGGCGATCTCGCCCTCGCGCAGTAGTCGTGCAGGCGACACATCCCCGAGGACTGGATTCAGGCCCTGGAACCAGGCCTGGGCAACACCGGCGGACTCACGCGACATGATCAGGCTGGCCGCGCGGAACGCCAGCCGCAGCCGTTCAACATCCTCGGGCCTGCTGATCTCGCGGGTTCCTTCAGCCCATTGCCGTACGGCGCGGGTTTCTTTCACTTTGCCCAGGTAGGCGACCAGCTTGAACCCCAGATGATCGGCCAGGGCTGTAACCAGCGCCGGGGTACTCATAGTGACCGCTTCGCGGTACACGGTCAGGTCGGGCGTGGCTGCCGAATCGATAGTCACCGTAATCACCTCCAGACCACAGGCTATACCACTTCCGAAACACGTGCCAGATCACAGAGTAAATCACATCTAAATCACATCAGGGCGATTGAGGCACTCATCAGCAGACACCCTTGTCGCGCAGTAGTTGATCGGTGATTTGTCGGTGTTCGTGGTTCCAGCCTCGGGAGTAGGCCTCCATGAGGTGGGTCTTTTCGCCCATGCGGGCGCCTTCGAGTTCAGCACTTATCTCTGGGCTGAAGATTGTCCCCGCGGGTTGGCCCTTGGCCCGTGCTTGGCGGCCGAGTGCTTCGGCCTCTTGTTCATCCATCGGCAGATTCCTGTTGTTTGAATCCTCCCGATCCTGAAGGATCGGGATTCCTGGCTCAGGCTGCCTGCTCGCTCGGTGAGCGGTCAGGTCTTATGCCATCAGCACCAGCCGGGTTGAAACCAGCCCGGTTGTAGATGACGTGTGCGGAGTTCTTGTCGCGGGGCGCGACGTGTCCGCAGTGGTCGCACCGGTAGGTGCGTTGCGACAGCGGCAGTCGGTGTTTGGCTCTCTCACCGCACATGCAGCAATCGGTTGTCGTGTGCTTCGGATCGACCAGCACCAGGCGGCGACCATGCTTGCCGGCCTGCTCCACCAGCGCGCGTTTGGCGGCCGCGATCGCCCCATCGGCTGCCTTGCGGGCCATCGTCGACCTGGCGAGAAACTTGGGCCGGAAATCCTCCACCGCGATCTCATCGAAATCAGTGGCGATTCTCTTGGCCCACTTACGGCCGGTATCGGCGCGTTGCGCCGCAACGTGGGCATGCTGCTTAGCCACAGCGGTTTTCGCCGTCTTGTAGCCACCGGAGGCTGTTTGGCCTTTGGCGGGTTTGCGGCGGGCCATCATCCGCTGATATCGCGCCAGTCTCGCCGCCGCGGTGCGGCCGTGCTGCGGGTGGGGCAGGTCATGATCGTCGCTGGTAGTGGTCGCCACCGCGGTGACGCCCCAATCGATCCCGATCGCCCGCCCCGTCGCCGGAAGATGCTCGGCCTGTGGCCGCGGAACAACGAACGAGCACCACCACCGGCCCAACGCATCCCGGCAGATCCGCACGCTCGACGGAGCACCAGGCAGGTCGCGGGACCAGACCGGCCGCACCACGATCCCACCGGCGAGCTTCAATAGGCTGCCGTCGAGACCGAATCCGCGCAGTGTGTAGTTCAGGCTCGGCAGCGCCCGGTGCTTGGACTTGAACCGCGGCAATCCCCGCCGCTGGCGCGGCGCCAAGGCTTTGTCTCTACGGTCCTTGAGCGCTTTGGCGCGGGCCCGCCCGAAATCGCGGATCGTCTGCTGCTGGCTCACACTCGACCCGTCAGAGAGCCAGTCATACTCGCCACGCCATCCGGTCAGCCGCTTATCCAGTTGCGCCGGCCCGCATTCCACCTTGACGCCGGTGGCGATCGAATCCTTGTGCGCGGCGTTAGACGCCTCGACGCACTGGTTCCACACCCACCGGCACCGGTCCCACTCGGACAGCAACAACCGCTCGGCGGTGCCACAGACGCGCAGCCGGTAGGTGTACCGCACCTTGCCCGCATCGCAGCCCGAACCCATAAACCCACGGTAACGCCTATCACCGACAATCGGCGGTCCGGCGAACGTGTCGGACACCGGATCTACCCTCGCCATCGTGGCGACTCCTAGATCGGAGCTGGAGCTGCGGCGGGGCCGCAGTTCGGTTACCGCGCTGCATGCCCACCTGGTGTTCGTCACCAAATACCGACGCCCTGTCTTCACCGACTCGTTGCTCACCGACTGCCAGCGCCTTAAGACCGACATCTGCACAGACTTGGGTGCGCAGCTGCGCGATTTCAACGGCGAGACCGACCATGTCCACCTTCTCGTGCATTACCCGCCAAGCATGGCGATCTCGACGCTGGTCAACCGCCTCAAAGGCACCTCGGCCCGCCGGCTACGCCAGCAACACTCAGCGCATGTCCGCAAATACCTGTGGGGCAACCATTTCTGGTCACCGTCCTACTTCGCCGCCTCCTGCGGCGGCGCACCCTTGTCGATCATCAAGCAATACATCGAACAACAGAACCGACCCGACTAACCGCGGCCAGCTCCGCCGGCCGCGCACAACGGGGATCGGCTTCCTCCCGGCCATAAACGACCAGGCTTCCGCCGAAAACCGTCGGTGAATTCGGGGTTCCGGTCGACTTCTATCGATTCAGGTCTGAGTGGATATCGCCGTTCGCTAGGCCGCGTTCGGTTCTGGTTGCGTGGACCGAGTTGCCGCAGCCGCAGGTTGTCAGGTCACGGGAGGCCAGGTATGCCTCTTGGGTCGCGGCGCCGGTGTATCCGACGCCTAGCGGTGACGGTCCGTTGCATTTCTTGCAGATGTAGCCCTGGGGTGTGGTGGTCACGTCCGAATCTCTTTCGCGGAGCAGGTATTCGGGTGGTTCACTCTGAGTGCTCATTCGAGTCGGATGAGTGTGGTACCCATTGCTCGTTCAAGGTGCCGATCGGCCGGTCGTTGATGAAGATCTCGCCGGTGATGATGTTTCGGTACTTGTATTCAGCCATCGTTCATTTCCCCTGTATGGATAATCGCTGGCCAATGACATGGCCTGTATGTGTCGTCTTGCTTCGGATGTGCGGGGATCACTTTGCGGTCCAGGCCCGCGCCAGGCCTGTACCGAGGATCATTCCGCCGATGGCGGCCACTCCAATCGCTCCGAGAGTGGGAAACCACATCGAAGCCGTACTCGTAACTACCCCAATGGCCACCAGTCCGAGAGTCAACACGGTGCTACTCATGGAGGGATTCTTCTGTGTGCCATGAGTTTTCACTGAGTGCGGCGAGGTTTCGATACCGAACCCGCCCGGAGTACGGGCCAGGCCCAGGTCGGCCTGCAGCCGGCGAGTGCGCTCGCCGGCGATGTCCTGGCCGCTGGTGGCGGCATCCCATGCCTTCAGGTACCGCTCCTCGGCGAGTGTGGCATCTTTCCGGGCTGGCGATGATTCCTGGTTGTCGGTGTTCATGTTCTCCCCCTTATGTTTCGGATTGGTCGTTGTCCCCAAATTCTCAGCTGCTTAGGCGTTGATGGGTGGTTCGACCATGGCCATTTTCGTCACGGCGTAGGCGGCGTCCAGGAACCGACCTTGCCGTAGGGCTTCTTCGCCCTCGACGAGCAGGTAGGTCGCAAACACGGCCTGGTACTCGGGGTCGCGGTCGCGGTGCTGGTCCCAGCGTGCGGCCCACAGCCGAGAGATTGCGGACATGTGCGATTCCTCGGTGCCGTCGTTGAATCCCCACGCATCCCCCAGCTTGGTGAGGTACTCGCCGGCGTCCTTCTCCTCGACTCGCGGCCGCGACACCGTCGCGCGGTGAAGCACAGCGGCCGAGGCATGCCCAGTCTGCATCAGGTGTTGGCGCTCGCCGTCGCTTTGCACCACCTCGAGGACGCCACCGGCCTTGGCGGGGTTCAGGATCCCATCTGAATCGTTGGACACCAGATACACCAGCTCGCCCGACCCTGAATGGGTGCGCGCGTAGGCGGCCAGTTTCAGCCCGGCACGCCAGTGTCCGTTCCAGTCGACCGTGAACGAGGGTGCCAGGTTCTGGTCCTCGAGGAGCTCGACGCCGGCGGGGACGGGGACTGCCAGCGGTAGGTGCGAGACGCCGTCGGAGGTGGCGATCACGTATCGCAGTCCGGGGCGGCCGGGCTGGGGGTCGGTGTCGACGAACACTCCGACCGCGATGACGGTGCCCGCCCATTCGTGTGCGGTGAACGAGCGCACTAGTCCGGCCAGGTGCATGTCGGCGGTGGCGTGTTCGGGCGGCAGTGTCGTGATTCGTTCTCCGGGCGCTGCGCTGTCGGTGTTCTTGCCGCCGTGCCCTGTCTTGCGGGCGATCGCTGTGGCGGCCGGGACAACGCCGAGCATTGGTGTGGTCGAGGCGGATATCTGTGGTGAGGGAACTTGCACCGCGGCGGGAGGGGGCGGTGGCGGTGGCGTCAATCCTCCCGGGGTGTATGCGGCCAGTGCCTGGCTTGGACTTTGGCCAGGGGTCTGCGGGCCCGGGTTGGGTGTGAGAGTGCTGGAGTTGTTCTGGCCAAACGGGTTCCAGTTCCCCTGCCCTGTCTGCTGGCTTGTGTTCGCGCTCGTGTGGGTGTGTGCCTCACCTGGTGGGGGTTGGTGCTGCAGACCAGCTGCGGATACTGCGGTCGCTGAACCGCTGCGGCCAGCGTTCTCGTCGGCTGACAACTCGGTGACCGGTGCGCTCACTGTGGGTGTCGCGGTCACGGTCGGTGAGGCAGGCGATGGCGCTTTGCCTTCCGGTGCACCGGGATTGTTCAGTGCGGGGTTGGTGTTGGCCGCTGAATACGGGTCTGCCGGGTGCTGCGGGCCCTGGCCCAACAGGTGGGTGCCTTCCTTCTTTTCGTTCTTGCCTTCTGTGGAGGTTTCCTTGCCTCCAACTCCGCTGCCCTCCCCCGCGGGGCTGGCGCCGTCGGGCCCTGTGGAGGTCGATGGGTTCTGTCGTTCGAGCAGCTTGTCCAGAGCGGCCTCGGACACCGGTGTTCCTTGGTTCCCGCCGGCGAGCTTTCCGACGGTGTCTCCTACGGTTTTCGCGATGTCATTGCCCGGGGTCTGTGATGGCATCTGCGGCGGTTGCATCTGCGGCATCTGGGGCATACCGCTACCGGCCATCGGCATGCCCGACATAGGCGTGCCGGAACCTGCTGCCGGAGAACCACTCCCAGCGCCGGCGCCTGCGCCGAGTCCGGCGCCAGCCTCGGATGCTCCAGCGGAAGGCGCGGCGGGGGCTGATGGTGCGGCGCTCGATGCGCTGTTGAACGGCGAGGCTGGGCCGCCGGAGCCTGCGAACGGGCTCGCGGGCGAAGGAGGGGCCGCGGGCGCTGGTGTTCCTCCGGGGGCAGCGGGGTTGTTCAGCCCGGGGTTCGTGTTCTCCTGTGAGAACGCGCCAGCGGCCGGTGGTTTCGCAACCATATCCGCCCTCGGGCCCGATTCTTTCGTAGCGATGTTTGGATCCGCAGGGATCGAGGGGGTTCCGGCTGGTGGTGCTGTGTTGGCTGAGATACCCGACCGTACTGACGCCATCGCCCCTTCCAGGGCAGCCTTGGCCTGCGCGACCGCAGCCTGCTTGGCTTTCAGGTCAGCGTCCTTGGACTCCTGTGAGATGCCTGCGCTGAACTTGCCACCATGGTTCTGCTTCACGGGCTGCTTGTGGATCGCCTCGTGTGAATCGCACGCCGCGGCCATGGCGGTCTTGGCTGTCGCGATCGCGGTCTGCGCGGCCATCAGCCAACCCGCGGTATTGCAGTGCGCTGCGATGGTGTCGGCGTACTCGCTCACCCGGATACCGAGCTTGGTCTGAATTCCCTCGGCGAGCTCACCGTCCATGTGGTCGGCAGCGTGTTGTTTGCCCTCATGGACGTTTTTGAGGACGTCATCCTCGATGTGCCGGGCTTTTGCGAACTCCTTCTGCGCCTCGGCTCCGAAGTCATCCTCGTTGTAATCCGGCCAAGAGCCCTGCAGGACCTCGTCGGCGCCATCGGCCGTCGGCTTTCCATGCATCGCTGGCATCCCCCTCCCGCGGCAACGGCCGCGACAACATTGCAGGTCAAACGTGATACTCGCTAGTGTAGGCACGTTGTCTGCCACTTGTGGTAAAGCAGCGGCCTTACACATACACTTGTTCTGACCTGTGGATAGGAGTCCGTTGTGGAAGGAGGAAGCGAAATGGCGAAGCTCTCCAGTTGGCTGCGCGTGTCGGCTGTTGCTGGCGCCCTGTTGTTCGCTACTCCCACATTTGCGGCAGCCGATCCCGCCGCGCCGCCGGCGCGGCCAGTTTCTGCTTTGGCGCCTGGCGTTGGGCTCGGCAACTACGATGCAGCCGGCAACCCAGGTGGCGGATGCACCGCTGGGTTCCTTGCGCACGGAGCCGCGGGCCAGCCGGTGATGATCTCCGCCGGCCACTGCGACTACGGCGGCGAAGTCGACATCAAGTGGTCCAAGACAGGGGCCTACGAGAAGATCGGCGCCTACAGTTCCTCGATCATTCAAGGCGACCGAATCGAAGACACCGACATCGGCCTCGTCCGGCTCGACGCGTCACCGATCCCGTCCGATCTTCGCGTGCTCGGAATCCGCCCGGTCACCGGCGTAACTTCCGACGTAAAGCCGGGTGATCAACTCTGCCACTACGGCGACACGACCGGCCTCCAGTGCGGGCCTGTTATCAAAGTGACCGAGTCCAAGGTCATCTACGCGGCGAAATCCGCCAAAGGCGACTCTGGCGGACCTGTCTACCTACGTAACAGCGACGGCACAGCCACAGCCGTTGGCATCCACGTAGGCCATGAGGCCAACGGAGCGTTCGCTGAGTTGGTGAAACCGTGGCTTGAGAAGTGGCAGCTCACGCTGGACACTCCGCGGCCTGGCCCCCAGGTAAACCCGATCGGATATCGCTAAACGATTCGCCCCGAGCAGACGAGGAAAGCTCGGGGCGAATTCTATTTACCACCAACGCGATCGAAGCGTAGTGGCTGTCTTTTTATCTTGGCCTGGTAGTACGTTCCGCCTCGATTCGGTGTATCCACGAAATGATCTGTCGCGACACGACGAAGATCGGCTCCAATAGGGCCACTCACCCAGACAACGATGATGCCGAGACACGTGCCGCAGTACGTGAGCGGCCATTCAACGGCAGTGTGACAGCATTTCGGCTGTTATCTCCAGGGGTGTGTCGTGTCGGCAGATCAGTTGGCACAGTTCGGATTCCGGATCGAAGTTCGGGGGCGGGTTGCGTACGTCGCTGTTGGCCTTTTTCGCCAACCAGGTCAGTGTTTCAGTGAGGCGCTGTGGGCCGGCGCCTTCGTATCCCGTGCGGTAGTAGTCATAGCCAGTGGCGGGGATGGGCCAGATGTTGCCGGTGGAGTCTTGGAAGAACGCGGCTTCGAGTTCGATGCTGGCGTGCGTGGCGTACCCGATGGCGTGGGGGGAGTGAGTGCCGACTCCGGCGTACATGGTTCCGGTGTCGTCTTGGATTACCCAGGTGTTTGGGTCGTTACGGTGGCGCATCCACCGGGTAGGTGTTGCGCGGGAGCCGACGTATTCCAGGACATACCAGAAGCCGAGTTCAGTGCGTTGTTCGTCGGGGACGTCGGCGAGGCCGGCGGCCCAGGCTTGAGCCATTGACGTCTCCTCGGGCTTGGGCTGGAACTTGATGGTGTGAGTCAGTGTTGGCATGAAAGCCCAGTGGTCTGCGCGGTTAATCATCCGGATCCCCTGTTGGGCCCGGATACGGTCGGCGCGGTGATGTAGGAGTAGGGCTATCTGTTCGGGGGACAACTCTGGCATTGGGGCTGTGATGTCGATGTCGCTTACCGCAGCGTGCACCAGACCCGGGGTCACTTTGTTTTCGTCATGGAGTTCATTGCGGTTGAGGCGCAACAGTATTCGGTTCACGAGAAGGCGAATCGCGTCCTGAACCTCTGCGGGGCAATCCTGATCGATAAGGGCCAGGAGGTTGTCGGTGTCCAGGTCGGGTGCATACGGGGTGATCGGTACCGGCGCGGAACCGGGAAGCCAATCGAGCATCGCGTCGAGTTCATTCAGTAGCGGTGACCACCAAGGCACGTCGGTTCGAAGTAGGTTGGCCAGATCGAACCAGTTGTAGCGCGTGGCGCGGCCAGCGACAGGGTCGGGCCGGTAGGCCGAATTGCGTTCGATGACAACCAGTAGTGGGGCGGTCTGGTTATCGGGATCGAACGCCGAGGAGGTCGAGACGGCTTCCCGATTGGGTAGCGCGATAGCTTCTGTCCTGCGGGGGAGTTGTTTGAAGAGCTGCTCGGCGGCCTCTGGCGGGTCGTAAAAATGCGTGAGTCTGTCCGGGTAGGCGATGGCGATGGGCGCCCCAGTGTCACCGGGTTGCCAAGTGTGTACGGCGAAACGGCCGATACTAGGCAGTGAATAGCTCTGCGCGCCTTCGTATATCGCGGGCTTCAGGTCAGGGGTACGTGGGTATAGGCGTGGGATGTTGCGGTGGAAACGATGGGGTCGGTTCTGCAGTGTCCAGGCGAAGATTGTGCCGGCGGCCCAGTTGCTTCGGCCGCCGTCGGTACGGCGGGGTGCGGGGAAGCCGTTATAGCCGTTGGAGCTGTACTGGTAAATCGTCCTGGGTGTCAGTCCGGTAATTGCGGCGACATTTTCGACGGTGAGCCACACCGTTTTGTTCCAGCGCGCCCGGTCGGTCCAGATGCTCATCGGTTGACCTTCCTTGTCTCGCCATATGTTGGATCTCTAGTTAAATGTATATAACTAGAATTATAAAACGGCAAGTCAGAGGCTTCTCATCATCTCTGCATGTTGTGCACCATGCCGGTGCGTTACTCACGTAGTGCACTAGAGAGCGGGCGAATGTAGTTGTACTGCACTCGCGGTGGTGCATGTCGGGGATATTCTTGTTTGCATGGAGAACGCTGCTGAGCGCAGAGCCGAGATGATCTCGCAAGCCAAAGAGATCCTCGAACAAGCCCGAGAGCGCGAAGTGATGGCGCAGCGCATCACCAAAGTGGTGAAAGGAACCTTGGCCTACGGCCTACGCGAGCAAGGGCTCACTCACAAACAGATCGGCGAGATCCTCGGTGTCTCCCGCAATCTCGTTGGCGAACTGATCGGACTCTCACGCAACCCGATCGACGAGCTCATCAACACAGGCATCTGGACGCGGCTGTTCTCCGAGGTTCCGTTCGGTCACGTCGAGCAGTACTGGCAGTTGGTTTCCGCAGTGCAGGAGATTTTCGCACCGATCGAGCAAGGTACCTCCGGGTGGGTGCACACCAGGACCGGCCGCAGCGGTCGAATATTGCAATCAAACGAGATACCGGTTCCTCGCACATACCGCAATGAGCCGGGTGCACTGGACACCGACGCAGCCCAATTCGACAACCGAGGGTCCGGTGAGCGGATCTTGGTGTACTCCCTGGAACGTCACCACGGCAAAGTCCTGTTCGACGACGAAATGCAAGCCACCGGCCAACGCGACCACCGCGGCGAGTACCGCATCGAGTTGCTGTCATCTTCATCGGGTGCACGCCAACAACTGCCCCTGGAACTACTCGATGTTCCCGCCTCCGACTTGCGCTTCGGCACCGGATGGCCCGAACGCGCCGAACGAAACGACCCAGATGACGCATTCCGGAACGCGATCGCTGCGGTACGCCGCCACTTCGGCATCTGGCCACTTCCGGCCGTCACCGACGACACCGTCAAGCCCAGCGGGCTGGCATAGAACCGTTGTTCCAAGCAGTGCGCCCAGAAGCTGACAAGAAATGTCTGCACACCGAGAGACATGGGCACCCAACGGACAGCATTGCGCAGACTCAACCATCCCGTTCGGACACTTTCAGGTGTTCGGCGGCGGCGTAGCTGGTCATTTCCTCCATACATAAAAGGTCGTATAACCGACCTATTTAGACAATATCCCAGGGTTAGGAAGGGGAAGAACTCGCAAATCAAGAAGGCAAGCGCCTAGAGCCAATTCTGTCGTCGGCGTGGCAGCTAGCTCTTCCAAGGCCGAGAATGACAAGGTCGCTCTATGTCAAGCGAGTACACATACGTTCCCGTTCCCGCCGGCCTTATTGGCCGAGACCCAGTCGGCAACGCCTTCCCTATTGTGGCCCTCCAAATAAGTACGAACGACGGCACTAAGACCGTCCTCTACATCGAAAAGGACGGCAGTATCGGCGAAGTCCAAAAAGGCTGGCAGATCACCGCAGACTTCCTGCCCTAGCCACTACGACGGCACCGCCAAACGCTCTGCGCGGTTACGGCGAACAAGGCTCTAGCACAACCGAATTGGAACCTCGGCCGACTATCCGTTCAGGCCAGTCATCCCTGCGTCCTGACAATCACCCAGGCTGCGCCGTTCATATGCCTGTCACCGAAACAGTGAACTACCGATGATAGACAGTGCATCCTTTCGGGTCTGGTCCAGCGCCGCATTGGCCGCGTCAACATATATCGAGACCCATTGGTGCTGTACTTGATTCAAGATAGACATGACACCGGAAGTAAACGCACAACGCAACTAATTAGTGGTAGGTGCGGATCATGCCACTGCGCAGCGGGCTGATCTTGAGGGACTGGCCAGAGCTGGGCGCCTCGGCCATAACCGTTTGCCCGCTTGAGGGATCCTTTCCAAGGAAAACTGCCACATGTCCACCTCGGGCGTCATCAGGGAAGATGAGATCCCCGTAGCGAGCGTTTGCTAGATTCACCTGCGTGCCAACCGCCATCTGGTCCCACGTGGTTCTTGGGATCGTGACGCCGTACATATCGTGGGTCCAGTAGCGCGACCATCCTGAGCAGTCGAAGCCGATCTTATTGAAGTCTCCGGCACGGTCAGCCGGTCCACCGCCGTCTGAAATGCCTTTGGTGGGGCCGTTCAAGTCGCCGCCGCCCCACGCGTAGGTGGTGCCCAACCAGCGATTGAGGAGCGCCTGCCCTTTTCCTTGCGGGTCGCCGGAGAGCGGCGAGGAACCAAGAGGTAGCGAGGCGGGGCCACCGTCCATTCCGCCGCCAGAGGCCGCCTTGGAGAGCATTTGATCCAGGATTGGCGAGATCGCGCCTGGGCTGCCGAGCATTGACTGGATCGGGGCGCCGAGGCCTTGTGCGGCTTGCATCGGTGCGGACATCGCCGACATGGGGAGCTGGGGCATGGAAGGTGCTGCGGTCTGGGAGGTCGGCATGCCGGACTGGTAGGGAGAAGCTTTCGCTAGATCGCTTGCTGTCAGCCGGGGTGCGCCGTCGCGGCCGCCGCCTTTTCCTGTGGCTTCGCTGCCAACGCCCTTTTTGGCGTCTTTGAGTGAGGGGTCGAGTGCGTCGGCTTTGGCCTTGTTGGCTTGGTCTTGGTCGCCGAGGCCTTTGGCGCCGTTCTTGGCTTTGTCGAAATCGTCTGCGGTGTTGCCGATTTGCTGTTTAGTGGCAGCGTCGCGGGATTGCCGTGCGGCGTCGATCTCTGGGTCGAGACCGGGGTTGGTGTCAGTGCCGAACCGGCCGGCGAAGGTCTGTAGATCCGATGAGAGCCGCCCGAAGGTGCCCATTTGTTCGGCGGGGTTCACCCGAATTTCAGGACCGGTCATCGTTGATCTTCCTCGCGAGGTTGGTTGTGCGCATGCGACGGCAGGATGGTCGAGCCCTGGCTGACTGTCACGGGAAACGAGTTCGCAGCGGCGGCGAATTCGTCCTCATTGAAACTCGGCCAAGCGCCCTTCAGGATGTCGGTGGCGTTGGCGCCCGCCGGATATCCACCATGCATGGCGGCTCCCCCTTCGTGTGTTGCTACCGATACTGATCGTACCGCTGAAGCGCAGGCCAGTGAGGTTTGTTGGACTCTCGAGTGGGTGTCGCCACGGTAGCCAGAACGAAACGCCCTACGACCTCGGGATGGCATGCAGAAAGCTTCATGACACGCGCGGTGACGGAAACTGCCAGTTTCACCGGTACTAAGAGCTGACCCGTAATGGGTCATGCAGCGCCAATCAGCTTGGGGGCTGGTTGTTTTCGGCTGTTCCCGTGACGTCCACGCTTGTGTGGTCTGTTCGGGGGTGGGTCGGGTGCTGCGTGTTCAGCAGAGGCCACCGTGGGGTGGCTGCCGGTCCTGGCCGATCCAACACCGGTTGGCGTTGGTGGCTGGTGCCGGTTGACTGAACCCTCCCGCTCTTGCAGGGAGGCCAACCCATCGCGCGCGGCGTGGGCAAGTCGGTAATCAGCGGTCGCGGTGTGCGGATCGTCGGTGTTGGTGAATGTGACGCACGCCGCTAACGCCGCCGACACGATGTCGCGGTCGGCGCGTAGCCCGCACTGAGGGCAGTCATGGACGCGTTGGGCCAGGGTTTTCGGCACGCGTGCTCCGCAGAGGCAGTGCTGGCTCATTGCGGTCGTGCGGGTGCCGGCGCGGGTCAGCTTGCCGCCGGTGGCAGCGCATTCGGCGGCCAGGGCGGCGACGAGCATCCCGGGGCTGAACAGTGCGATTCGTTTACCCCACAGTCGCGCCCAGGTTGAGATGCGGCAGTCCTCCACGGTGATCGCGTTCCCGTGTGTCGCAACGATCTGCGCGGCGACCGCGGTGGCCCAGCTTTGCTTGGCCGCACTGAGGGCGTGAGCGCCGGCCCCGTGGTCGGCGCGCCGCCTGCGGTACTGGCCGGACAAGTCATCGTGGCGGTACGCCCGCACCGGTCGACCATCAGCGCGGCAATGCCGCGCCCCACCGGGATTGGTGATCTGCCGCTCGGGCAATCCTGTGGCAGTGCGACGTTCGGCGCGGCGACGTTGCCGCACCGACGAGCCGTATTGGCCGGGGTTGGTGTTGCGCCGCGAGCGGTCCAAGGCACGCTGGCGGTCACGGGCCCGCTTAGCGGCCCGCGCCGCGGCCCGCTGTTGCTGAGGCGTGCAGACGATCTGGGCGACCGTCAACTCGCTGGGTCGGTTGTGCGGGAAAGAGGCGACGGCCAGGTTGGACACGTTCGCATCCACCCCGGCGCGCCGACCGGCCGGGAGCGCGGCGCGGCGCGCACGTGTGGACGGTGACTGGTAGCCCGCCTGGTGCACCAGTAGGTGCGCGTAGTAGCGCCAGCCGCCGGGGGCTCTACGGTCAGCGACCCGCACCAGATCGATCTTGTGCCAGACGACGGGGTTGCCCAGGAAATGGTGCAGGTGAGGCCACTGCCCGGCACCCTGGGCAAGCCGCACCGGCAGCACGAGATCCCCGGCGGGCAGACCGGTGAACACCACCGCCAGTGCCCCGTTGTGATCCCACCAGGACTTGCTCACGGGCCAGGGCGGAGCCGGTATCCGGGCCGGCTGGGCCAGGATCGACGACCCAGCCGGTTCGGTGGCCGCTACCGCTGCGGTGGAAATCGTCGCAGACAACTGCGGGTGCCGGTAGGTGGCAAGGTGCCCGTCCAGGGTGCCCACCAAACGGTAGGTTTCCCACGTCGGTGTGGTCTTGGTGTGAGAACGGGCCCGGCCCGGAATCCGCGTGAAATCGAACCAGGCGCCGACGCGCGGCGCACCGTGGCGCTGCCCGGACGCGTCGGCGAACAGGTGCCGGTCGATCGTTTCCCACACCTCGTCGGCCACATGCAAACCCACCGCTTTGGTCAGATGCGCCCGCATCCATCCGCTGGCCTCGATGTGGCACTTGGCGGCCGCCTCGATGCCCTTGCGCGACAGTCCTAACCGGGCTCGCACTGCTTTCGGATCACTCGCTCGTTCGTGGTGCGCGGCCCAGTACGCACGGCACCGCGCGACGGCGTCACGTTGCAACGCCCGCCGCAACCGAAACACCGCCTCCCACTGGGCTTCCAGCCGCCGCCGTACCACATCGTCGGTGGCGTCGAGTTCGAGGCGGATCACCGCCACCGAACCCTCGTACGTGAAGTTCGCTGTCTTGGACTTCCCGCGCCGCCGCGGCACACCCGGCACCGCATCACCGTTGGACACAGCGGAATTGTCGGTGGGCGCAGCTGCCATGGAACCCATGCAATCACAGAGCACCGACACCACCGCGCTACCGCGCCGATACCGAGCCTGGCTGCCGCTCAACGGATTAACCGACAATCAGTTCTGCAGCGTGCTCACGCTCATCGGCCATCAACTCGCCCCTGGGTCCCCTGGCCGTCACTGGGAGGCTGCCGTCGCCCATTCGGGTGCTGCTGGTGCCTATTCATCTGCGCACCAACCTGACCACCCGGGCGCTGGCCGCCTTGGTCACCACCAGCCAATCCACCGTGGACCGGATCATCCACCACCTGATACCGCCGCTGGCAGCCATCCTGCGCCCCGGTACCGACGACACCAACGGGCCGTGGATCATTGACGGCATCCTGATCCCGGTGCATGACCAGTCGATCACCGCGATCAGCAAGAACTACCGCCGCAGCGTCAACAGCCAGATCCTCATCAACGCCCCCACCCGCCGCGTCGTAGCCGTTGGTCAGTGCTGGCCCGGTAACCGCAACGACGTCGTCGTAGCCCGTCACACCGTCGCTGATCTGATAGATGGTTCCCGGACCGTCCTCGGAGACGGCGGCTACCGAGGAATCACCACCATCACCGGCCCCCGGCGCGGACCCGGCGGCCGGATCATCCGCGACCACCACTGGCGGGCGCACCGGCGCATCCGTGCCCGCGTCGAACACGTCATCGCACGCCTCAAAGACTGGCAAATCCTGCGACAATGCCGCCGACGCGGCCCAGCCATCAACCACACCCTCCACATCATCACCGGACTCTGGAACCTCAAATGCTGCGGACAATTACGGGTCACCTCTTAGCTCAGGTGCATGTCGGTTCAGAGATCGGAGAGTTGGAAGTCCTCCCATCTGGCGACGATCCCGATCTGGTGTATGAGTTCCCGCTTCCCTGCGCCGAGGTGGTGGTCTGGTTGTGTCGCGCTGGTGAACGAGGTGCTGCGGCCGCGTTGGTGGCCAAGATCTGGTGGCAGGTGCGTAGGGCACAGTCTGAAGCCGAGCACAGTCTGTGGCCATTGAAGGCATTGGTGGAGCAGTTGTCTCGGGGTTTTCCGGGCCTGGAGGACGGTTGGTCCAATGCTGATCGCGCAGAGTTGGTGGAGCTTGTGACCTGTTGACGGTATGGCGGACAGTTTCTTTTGGGTGTTCATGCCGCCTCGTTGGTGGCGGTATGAAGTCTTTCGTACTGGATCGGGGCGTGGTAGTCCAGAGCGGAGTGCCGTCGGACGGGGTTGTACCAGGCTTCGATCCATTCGAAGATGGCGTTTGCCAGTTCGGGCCGGGTGGCCCAGGTACGCCGGTCCAGCAGCTCGATTTGCATCGATCCGAAGAAGGATTCGATCATCGAGTTGTCGTAGGCGCAGGCGACCTTGCCCATCGACCCCAGCAACCCAGCTTCGCGGAGCCGCTGGCCGAACAACCAAGACGTGTATTGAGCTCCGCGGTCCGAATGAACCACTGCACCTTGTGGTTTACGGCGTATCCGGGCCATGTCGAGGGCATCGGCGACGAGTTCGGTGCGCAGGTGATCGGCGATTGACCAGCCCACCACCCGGCGGCTAAACACATCCAGGACCACCGCGGCGTAAACCCAGCCTTCACGGGTGCGGTGCTGGGTGATATCGGTGACCCACAACCGATTTGGACGATCGGCATGGAACTGGCGATTGACCAGATCGGGCCACACCGCTGCCACTGGTTTACCGGTTCGCCAGCGTCGGCGGTGAATTCCTTGCACCCCAGCAAGTTTCATACACCGCCAGACCCGCTTCACGCTGACCGCGCTTCCCTGGCCGATCCGCAGCTCAGCGTGGATACGTCGGCATCCATACGTTTGACGCGACGCCGCATGGATATCAACGACGGTATTGACCAGATGGGCATCATCGAGATCCCGGTCACTCAGTGGCCGAGATACCCAGTCGTAGTAGCCCGACCGCGATACTCCCATGGCCCGGCAGGCCACCGCGACGGGAAACCCGTCCGCGGCAAGGTCGTGGACCAGCCGGAACCCTATTTTGGGAGCACGTTCTCCCGCGCAAAGTAGGCGCTGGCGCGTTTCACGATTTCCAGCTCCATCTCCAGGATCCGTTTCTCCCGGCGCAGCCGGACCAGCTCAGCCCGCTCATCACGCGTCAGGCCCTCCTCATGGCCCTCATCGACATCGGACTGATCCATCCACCGGCGCAGACACGATTCGCTGATACCCAAATCCTTAGCGATCTCAGCGATCGGCTTCTCCCTTAACCGGGCCAGCTCTACCGCACGGCGGCGGAACTCTTCCGGATGAGCAGCAGGCATATCGGACTCCTCTCCAAGACGATCATCGCCTCAGAATCGGTGTCCGTCACCCCGCCAACAGGTCACTTGTCCGTGAGCTTGTCCTCGATTGATGTTGCGTTGAGACCGGTTTCGGGGGGCACTTCTAGTTAAGGCTGGTGAGGTGTAGGCGCTCGGCGTGCGCTTTGCAGCGCAGGTATTTCAATCCGCTACCCGTTTGGGATAGGTAGGGACGGACTTCTCCGCTGCAGTCATCTGGGCCATCGACGCATTCTGCGGGGTCGAATCGTGGTGTCGATGTCATGGTGAAGTGCTCCTGGTGAAAGTCAGGGGTGGGCGACTGGATTTGGCGAATGATACTGGCGCCCTGCGACTTTCCAGTCGATGATGAGGGTGGCCGCAGCCGGGTCGTCAGCGGATTCGGCGTCCATGTTGATGACTTCGACGCTGTTCACCGTCTTGCGGTGACGGAATCCCTTGTTGATGGCGTCGCGGGCACACCACAGGTCCGCGGGGGGATCGGTGGAGATCCAGGTGCGTGTCAAGGCGTCTTGGACGGACAAATGACGTGTAATCCTGAGGTTCTTAAGGCCGAGTTCTGTTCTTGCCCAGCGCTTCAGGAATCGGGACAGTCGCCAGTCTAGATAGAGGACTGTTGCGATGTGGATGCCGATCTGCATTCTGTTCATGTCGTGAGGGCGTCCGTCCTCTGGGACTACTGCGAGCCAAACAAGGATCGCGATGAACGCTGTGCACCCGATAAGGAAGGTGGCCCCGACGGTGAGGATGAGCGTCACGTGCAATTGCCATATGGTGACGACCGGCCAGATATCAGCGCCTTGGACGCGGTAGCCGAGCCAGCTCGCGGTCAGCGGCGGGGCGATCGCGTTGAGTATGTACGCGACGAATCCCGTTATGGCCGTGTAGCTGAGTGCCCTACCGGGTTGGCCAGTGGCGGCGTCGTCGAATGTCCGCGGCATGCGGCGAAGAAACTTGATGCTCACCACGATCCCTACGATGGCTGCGATCTGCCAAGTCAGGACTGTATAGATCTGGCCTGCGGTGATGTAGTCGGACATGGTGGCCCCCGGGGGTGATTCTGGCCGCCGCCTGTGTGGTGGCCGGTGTCAATTCACGCTAGGACCGGCTCGGTGGGCGCGCGGTGAAGTAGACGCGCGACGCGCCAATGAACCTTAGGCCTTGGCGTTGGGTGTTCCCAGGCCTTTGATTTTGGTGGAGTTGGCCTGCTCGTTGCCTTCGAATTGGTCTGCCAGCGAGTTGAGGTGTTTGACGTCGTTGGTGAGGTTTTCGATGATCTGGGCTAGGCCGACGTTGATCTTGCCGGTGGAGGTGCCCAGTGCGGTGACCAACGGTGAGTGGAAGGGGGCGGGTTGGTGATCGGTGGTTCCGATGCTGGCTTGCTTGCGGGCTGCGTCGGGGATCTCGTCGATCAGTGGCGCTAGAGCTTCCAGTTCGGGCAGCACTGCGCTGATGCGTTGGGCGACTTCTCGTAGGTTGTCCGGGTTTGCGGCGATTTGGCCTGTTGGTGTCATTTGGCGATTCCCCCTCGGTGCTGGTGCTGGTGAGCCTACTGCCGGTTTCGGTGTTTCGGTGTAGCTGATCAGGTTTCGGGTGTGATTGATGGCGGAGAGACGTAGGACGGCGGCCCGGGTGTGTCCGCTTGGTGAGGGCGTGTGCGCTCGAGGTAGGAGATCCAAGTGGCTGCCGAACACAGTACGAGGATCGCTCCGAGCAGTGAGAGCAGTGTGTGTAGGTCGACGCCGATTGCCGGGTATGCCAGTGGGAAGGTGAAGAGGTGGGTCTTTCCTGCGGGAGCCAGGATGTTCAGCTGGACCCAGATGTTGGATACGGCGGGCATGTATGAGCCGACGAACCAGATCAGTAGGGCAGCGATGGTGGTGATCAGCCACAGCGGCACGCGGCGCAGTTTCATGTCAGCCAGCCTATGGGCGGGTGCTGTGCCTGGATGGTTAGTGCGCTGGCGACTCGTCGGTGAATTCTTTTGGCACCGTGTAGTTCTAGGGGCATGGTGGCGCTAGCGGAAGAGGGCGAGGGCTTCGCGTGCTTCGGCCTCGTTATCGGCATCATCAGCGGCGGCGAGGATGCTGTCGGTGCGGCGGCTGGAGGTGGTAGCTCCGCTGCCAGCGCCGTGGGCTGCGGGTGCCATACCGCCACCGGCCCCCATGCTTCCAACGGCCGGGGTGACGGTATCCATGGTGGGCTTGCCGGACACGCCGGAGAAGATCTGTTGGCTCTTGACGGGTCCGCCTGGGGATCCGCCGTAGGCACCTTGGGACAGCATTGTTCCGCCCAGGCCTCCGCCGAGTCCGGTGCCCCCTCCCCCGCCTCCAAAGGCTGTGCCGCCGCCTCCGGCGGCGCCGAGCGGTGTTCCGGAGAATGCTGAGGCGTCCGGTCCGGTGAGCCCGAATGCGCCTGCATCGGTGGTCTTCCCGCCCATCTCGCCCATGAGGGACTGCAGGGGTGAGGTAAGCGATTGCAGTGGCTGTGTGACGGATTGGCCGAGTTGTCCGACTTGGCCGAATGCTTGCATGGGTGCCTGCATGACCGACGTCATCGAGCCCATCATGGATTCCATGCCGGATTGAGAGCTTTGGGTGCCCTGTGTGGCGCCTTGGACTCCCTGTTCAAAGGATTGGGTGGCCGATTCGGTTGCCGCACCGATGGCATTTTTGGCTGCGGCTTTCGCGGTTGCTTCGGCGACACCTTCGCCTGCAGCTGCTGCGGAGGCCAGGAATGGCGGCGGCGGAACGGTTTTGGGCGCGGTGGCGGCGGTTACCGCACCGTCATAGGTCATCATCGTTGAGCCGTTTTGGCCCCACATGCGGGCATAGTCGCCGTTGAGGAATGCGATGAGTCCGGAGTTGATGCCGAAGAAGTTGGTGAGTTCGGCGATGAGTTCGTCGAGTCGGTTCTGGGTGACCTCGATGAGGGGGGCCATGGCTGCGCGGCCGGCGCCGTATGCCATAGCGACGGCGAAGTTGGCCAATGATTGCACGGTCGCGTAGGCAACCATCTCGCCGAGATATTGCAGCATGACGCCTGACTTGGCCACCATGGCTGCGGAGGCAGAGCCGAGGTAATTGGCTTGCAGTGCAGCAACTTCAGCACCCCAAGCTGCCATCGCGGCGGCGGCGAGTTCGGCGAACTGCAGCCACATCATTCCGGATTCGACCCACAAGCTAGGGCCGAGGCCGGATTCGAGGCGTCCTGCGTTCAATTCCGGCGGGTATCCCGGGTACGGCTCAATGGGCATTGCTTGTTTCCCCCCTCTCGTGACAGCGGCTGCAGCTGGGCGTGCATCAGTCCCTCCGCAGGAAAGCCGGAATGCGTGGAACCACCAGTGGTCCTTCGCATTCCGGCGACAACGTGTTTAGACCACGGCCTTGGCTGCACTGCCGATCGCCGAGACGGCGCTGCCCATGTCGGTGATCTGTACGGCGGTTCCACCAGCTGTTGCGGCGATGAGGAACTCCTCCATCTGCTCCAGCGCACCGTTGAGACTGGCGGAGAATGCCATGGCGTTGGCGATATTGCTGGTAGATGCCGCGGCTGACGAGCCGTCGTTGCCTGGCGGTGGTGTGATCGAGGTGGCGGCGGTGTTCGCCTCGGTCAAGGCGATCATGCTGGCGTGGATGCCCTGCAGAGCGGCGAGTGAGCCCATCATGGCGGGCATGCTGGTGACGCCCATTGGTCCGGTCATGTCGGTTCCCCCTTTGTGCGGTAGTGGGTAGCAAACCTTTGCGCTTACCACGATAACTGATGGATGTGGTAGTGGCGACAGGTTGATCCGGTGTCTGGGCGTTTCGTTTTGCCAGGTACGGGCGTTTTGTTTTAGGTGTTCTTCAAGTGGGCCGGATCGGCTTTGCCGAACCCTTCATGCATGGCAGCTATCGCGCGGGTAATCGAATCGAGGTTGGCCGATTCGTATGTGATCCACTTCTGCCCGTCGATAGCCCGAGTCGGGTAGCTGACAGCCAGCAGCTTTCTGTCGGCTACTCCGCTGGTATCGCCGATGAAGAACAGAACGCCGGCTGCGTTGTATAGGGCCATCTTTTTGCCGATCGCGGTCCGTTTAGTCAGGGCGAGCTCAACGTTGGCGACATTGTCCCGGCGCAGCATCTCGGTGAGAGTCCGGACTGTAGGTGCGGAGAGCCCTGCTTCGACCAGCCCGTTGGTGGTGGTCTCGACGATCTCATCGACCTGCTCGGGGTCGGTATTCCTGTCGGCGGCTACGGCGGTGGCCGTGGACGCCGGAATCGCGGTCTCAGCCAGCGGGTATGGCTTCCAGACCCCCTTGGGATCCACGATCGCTGAGACGATTTGCGCGACCTTCTCGTAGGCTCCCTCTTCTGTTCCTGGATAGTGGTCGGAGCCGATGACGAGGCGGCCGCGGGCCTGCACGATGCTGCTGATCACGGGTTCGGCGACGCCCTCGACCGTTTTCGACAGCACGCCGATAAGGAAGGTCACCCGGGGAATGTCCCGAATGGCGTATTGCAGCTTGTACTGCAGGAATTCGTCGGGAATCTTCGCTTGGACGTCACGGCGCTCGTTGTATAACAAGAGAGTGCCTGATATCGCCCACGAGTAGCCGGTGATGCCGGCGAAAAGCTGTGCCGCTTCCCGGGTCAGTCTCCCGCGACTGTCAATTACATTCCAGCTCGCCAGATCCTGCCCGATCCCAGGATCCCCGGGAAGCGCCGGCATCGGGCCAAGCTCATAAGGCAACTCGTTGACCAAGCCGCGGTTGAACAGCTCAATGAGGTGACGCTGATCGAATTGATGTTCCGGCGACAGCTCTTCAGACATAGAAAGCACTCCCCCTGTTTGGCCGCGTCATCCCCGCGGCGACACTACTGCGAAGTTTATCGTTGAAGCATGTTCACGGGGGTGATCCGCGCGGCCCGCGCAGGTGTCAAGTCCACGCTGCCGCTCACCGCGGCGGCAATAGGCGCTCTTCACAATCGATCTGGACTGAAGCGGCGTCGACGGCTACTTATCGTCGTCGCGGGCGCTTGCGCGATCATCATGCTGATCGGGTCAATCATGCAGTATCCGTACATGATCGCCGACACCGCAGCCGAACGGATCTTTGGCGGTCGTGGCGATTCCTCTGGCCGCTATACAGTTCCGCAGATCTGCGAGACCCCGCCCAGCGTCACTCACCCAGTTCCACTATCTGTAACCAGTGAGGAGACGGACTCTGCGCCAGCGCCAATAGCGACTCCGGCTGACGGGTTGGATGCTGAAGGCCGCCCGACGGCAGAGACGATGGCCGTGATTGAACAGATTCCTGTTGGGACTGATGTGCGGGTAGCGCAGGGCTGGATCATGTGGAGACTTGCCCACCCTGGCGATTCGGTACTCGCGGACTTCCAGACGTTTCACGAGGAGTTCAACGCTGCCTCTGCATCACTGACCTCGGGGGCATCTGTCACCAACGTGGTCGCCACAATGGATCCGCACGCGGACTATTCGCCGTACCTTCTTCTGGCACAGGCTGGGTCGTACCGGTTGATGAAGCAGAAGTCGTTGACTGCATCTACCGGTGAGCGTGACGCGCTCGTTGCGGCATTGGGGATTACGTGTGCGGGACCGGGCGGCTTTGGCGCCAAGTGAGGGCCAGGCGTTCGACGATCCCGGCGGGTGATCACGACCTTCAGTGATCAGTAGATGACAATGCCCAGGTTCACCGGATCGGTGAACCTGGGCATTCGATAAAGTGCAGTGGCCGAACGGTTTAGGCGGCGTGGCGTGGTCCAGCTTCGGTGAAGTAGGACTGTTCGGCGCTCGATACCTCCCAGGTGTAGCCGATCCGCTGTGTCGGGGACATCAAGGTGCATTCGGGGGTGCCTGCGATGATTCCGTATTCGATTGTTTCACTAGGCTTCTTGGCCGCCCAGACGATCTCAACTTGGTCAGGTTGGGTAGGAATGGGAGCGTCGGCGCTTTCGGCGGTGGCGGCATCGACGACGATGATGTCTGCGTCCGGGTTGGACTTGTATGTGGCTCCGACACGGGAAGCGAATAGTCTCCAGTGTTCTCCCGGGATCTGGACGTCGACTGTGCGGCCGCTGGTGGCGATCCGTAGGAGTAGATGCTGGCAGAGAGTGGATGCTCCGACGACGTGGAAGGGGATGAACTGTGTGATGGTCGTTGCGGCACCGTCTGCTCCGAGCTCCTCGATATCCCGGGTGCCGCCGGTGGTGAAGTTGACGAATACCTGCGCGCGGGATCTGGTGTGGCCGAGGAATGTTCCGATGCCGCCGGCGTGCAATTCGAAAGGGAATGGGTCCGCGGCGAGTTGTTTTCCGCTTACTGCGGTTGGCCTGACGGTTCGTGCCAGTGGCATCGCTGCGGTGAGGATGTCGCCTTGCTGGCTGTACTCGCGGCCGAGCCCCAGCGCAGGAAGTGTATTCAGCGCGCGGGAATCGTCGGTGACATAGGCCAGGTACATCTCGGCGTGATCGCCCCCTCTGCGTCGGCGGTCAAGTCGGAGGATTTGCAGTTGACGGTGGGTGTCGAGTTGGCACCATTCACGGTAGTTCGCGGCCGTCCATGATGCTGGCGCTGGAGTGAAGGCAACGGCTCGCATGGTGGCGGGCCCGCAGGAACCCCAGCGTTCCTCGGCCATTGCGGGGGTCAGGATGGCGCTGATCTGATTGTTTAGGACTTCAACTTCGGTTTGATTGAGTCGCTTGGCTTTCCAGCCCTGTTTAGCTAGGCGGCGCCGGATCCGTTCTGCTGCGATCCCGACTGTGCGGCTCAATCCTGCTGGTGCGCCGTCGTCGAATTGGCGCGCGTAGATGCTGTCGATCGACTCATCAAGGGCGATAGAGATTTCTGCGAAGGTTCGGCCGTAGAGCAAGGCCGGGATTGGGCCGATACTTGAGTGGTAGACCATGGCGATCTGGTTGGATCGGTCATACTTGTGGCCCATAGTGACGAGTGTTACTGCATCGCAATGGATGTCGAACTGTACGAGTTCTTCGCGGATGTCATCGACCGGAAGGGACCTGACGGTGGTCTCCTCGAGTGAGCCGACGACAGTGAATTCGAAGGGCTGCGGCAGGATTTCAACGTATGCACTGGCCCGGTTCCCGTCCCAGCTGATTCCGCTGTTCTCATGGGGGTACAGGAAGATCTTTTCCCGGTTTGTTCGTCTGTAGGTCCAGCGTCGAGACACCCATCCCAGTGCAGTTCGGGATCTGTAGGTAAAGGCACCGGTCAGTAGTACGAAAGCCATGATGGCCGCGTAGAACTCGGGGCGGGTGATCTTCAGTGCCGCACCAGTAATCGTTGCGAGGATCGCGGTGATGACTAGGTAGTAGATGTTGTGCTGTTTGAGCTGGATACCGAATCGTTTCATTACTTGTTCTTTCGGAAGGCGAAGACGGTCAGGAGTGCTGCGGCAAGGAGTGCGGCGGTGATCGCGAAGGCGCCGAGAGCGTAGTCGCGGCCGGTGGTGTCTGGTGCCGCGGTCTGCAGCGGGGGTTGTGCCTGGATGCTCGGGACCCCGGGTGCGACGAGCTCACCGGGTGGGATGTCGTCGGAGGTCAGGGCGGCCACGGGGTCGATCACTCCGGCGCCAAGAATGTTGTTCCATCCGTTGGCTGGGGTGTGCGCTGTGGCCATGATGCGGTTGATCACCTGGCGTGCTTTGAGGTCTGGGTGCAGCTCGCGGATGAGTGCGGCTAGACCCGACACGTATGCGGCGGCGAAACTTGTGCCGTTCAATGGTATTGGTGCTCCCTTGACCAGCGCGGCGTTCGTCAGGGCCCCGGGTGTTGGCTCGGTGGGGTCAAGGGACACGATGTTCATCGCCGGTGCTGCGACACCGACCCAGGGGCCTGGCATGGAGTTGACGTAGGGGTCACCGGTGAGTGTGGTGCCTCCGACAGAGAGCAGTAGTTTGTCGAAGTATGAGGGCAGTGATACCGAGCGGACCCCGTCCCAGTTTCGTGGGTCTGAGGGGTTGGCCGGGTCATAGCCGGGGTTTGTTTGGCAGGTCTGGCCGCCGATGTTTCCGGCTGAGGCGATCACGACTACGTCTTTGACGTATGCGTAGTAGAGGGCGCCTGCCAGGGCTCGGATGTCCACCGGTGTGCCAGCATCGACGCAGGCGGTGACCGATAGGTTGATTACTGTCGCGCCGAGGTTGATGGCGTGAACGATTGATTTGGCTAGGGACATCAGGTTGGCAGCAGAGCGGTCAGCTTCGGTGACCCTGCCCCCTGGGGGGCATCCGGCCTCTGCCTTGCCTGCGCAGTCTTCGGTGAAGGCGGCGCTGGTCTGGCGGATGGACAGGATTTCGGCACCTGGCGCGACGCCGACGAATCCGTCGGTCGATGAGGGTTGGGCGGCGATGATCCCGGCGACGAGAGTGCCGTGGTGGTCGCAGTCGTTTAGGCCGTCGCCGCTTTCTATGTAGTCCCCTCCCCCACGTAGCTTTCCGATCCGGGATACGGGAGCTACGCCGGAGTCGATGACTGCGACGACCTGGCCGTCACCGCGCGCAAACTTGTGCAAAGCGGCGACATCGAATGCGGTGTTGGCGGGGATGGTGTCGAACTGTGAATCGGCCAGTACCGCGGAGGTCGCGCAGACGGTGTTCTGCTTCATCGGCATTGCCGGTGCGGGGTTGCCGTCTGGCGGCGGGACGTCGACGGCGGGGTCCACGATCGGCGGTGGAACGGCAGCTGCCGGTGGGGCCATGGCGATGGATGCCGCGATCGTCACAGCAGAGGCAGCTGAAATGCCCAGAGCGAGAGCGATAACAGACAGTAGTGCGATAGCAACGGAGGCGAGTCGGCGCATCATAGGAACGCCCCCTGAGCTTTCTCGCGGAGCTCCATGATGAAGACCAGAAACACCAGCGGTGAAGCGTAGAGCAGACGTTCGATGATCTCGAAGAGCTTGGTGACGATGGGGCTTACGATCTGGCGCTGCTGGATCGCGTAGATCGTGGCAATGAGAGTGCCGATCACGAGAATCGCCAATGTGAGGCCTGCGCGCAGTGCGTTGTCGGCGTAGGGCGGCGACACCAGAAGCCCTGCCGCGAATGCTGCTGGTGTGATGGCGGCGGCGATGAGGTGCACCGCTTGTTTGCGTGCGTCGTCGAAGCTTTTGCCTCGATAGATCAGGGCCAGCGTGATGGCAAGGACGAACGCGAACAAAGTCCAATGGTGGCTGGTCAGGTGCGAGCCGATAAACCATGCGCTGACGGTCAGGACGGTGAGTGCGCCGCTGAGGATGCCGATCATGGCGTCGTAGGCGGTGAGGCTTTGTTGTTCCTGGTTGAAGATGGAGTCGATGGCTCTGCTGCTTGGCTTGTTGGACACAGACCCCGCGTCGAGGTCACCGGCTCGTTCGGAGTCGGTGATGTAGCTCTCGCCGGTGGCCGGGACGCGGGGAAGTGAGATTCGTGCCAGTGCAAGTGCGACTCGTGAGGCGATCAGCATGATGAAGAAGCAGATCGTGATCAGCTGTGCACCGATGACTTCGGTGCGGCTCTCGTAGGCCATGTTGATCATGCAGACGATGGTGACGGCTAGGGCGGCGGTGGCGACGCCGTAATGCAGGCGCGCGTTGATGCGTGTGAGCATCGACAGGCAGACCGCAAGGGTAAACAGGCTGCAGCCGGCAACGATCAGTTGGTGGATGCCCAGCGGTCGGGGGGTGACGATAAGGCCTGCAGTTCCTGTCAACAGGTAGGTGATGGTCAGCAGCGGGACGGTAACTTCGGTGTAGTTGGACTTGCCGGTGCGGATCACTACGACGCCGATGGCCGCGGCCAGCACTGCGGTGACGGCCATAGCCGCTGAAATTCCGAAACGGGTTGTGGTCGAGGGCAGAACCTTGGACGCCCAGTAGAGGGTGGAACCGCAGACTATCGCTGTCAAAGCGGTGAGCGTGATCAAGGAGATGTGACGCGACAGGTTCGTGTTTTCCCAGGAAGGGAAATGTTGCTTGAGCCAGTAGGTCAGGGATTCGGGAACGTCGTCGATCAATGGCGGGTATTTCTCGCCGGGGTCTTTTGCGACGAGCTTGAGCCGGTCGCCGTCGAAGATCATCTCTTCGCTGAGGGTCTTTTCCTCGTCGAGGGGTTCACTGCGCAATGGCTGGCGAAGCGACCAATGGGCGTCTACATCTTCGAGCCATTTCGTCTCTTTGCCTTGCGCGGCGAGAGTGTCGATGAGGTAGGGGATCAACTCAGATAGGACATCGGACACCTTCATGGAGGTGTCGATCGGCAGGTCAACTTGATGGCCCGGGATCACGATCTGAACCCGAGCCTCGGTTGGGGTGATAGTGGTGGTTGTGACCACGGCGGTCTCGCTTTCCAAGCAAGTTGTGGGTGGCAGATTCTGCTAATCAGTCAGCGGTGCAGGTATTTCCACGGACGGGATATCCGCGCGTGGCTTGCGGCCGGGGCGTTTGCGTTGGCGAACATGGCCCTGTTCGGCGAGAGCTTTCTCAGTGGTCCAGCCACTCGCTAGGAACTCGTCGAACTTGGAGTCGTACTCCGCGACTGCTTGTTCTGTGCGGCTGGAGGCTTCGGATTCCTCTCGGCGGCGGTCTCGTAGCTTGCCGCCGAGCTCGTCGAGCGCAGCCAGGCCCGCCGAGATAGCGGGGCCGATGGCTTCGCGGTCAGAGATGACCTCGTTCACTGAAATTCCCCCTTGTATTGGTGTTGTGCACGTGGCGTTTTCGCTGCCTTATGTGCCGGGCAAGCTGGAGACCACCTTGGCCACCGCGACTTCAAATGAGCGGCGGGTGCCCTTGTCGATGAGGTCCAGGTTCACCGGTCCGTCTTCGGCGAGGTGCTCATCCCAGGCGACCTCGATCACGGGCCGCTTCTCGTTGTTGACGAAGTGCGAGATCGTCTGGGCGACATTCAGCGAGGGTTTGGCCGGGGTCTGCGAGTTCATCAGAACGAATGACCTGCTGTACAGCTCATGCATCTGGTGCTGCCGGACCCATCCGAGTGTGTCCTTTGCAGCGGCCGCGCCGCCGCGCGCGGTCGAGCTGACAATCAACAGAGCGTCGAGGCTTTTCATGGCGGTCTCGAAGACTAGATTGGCTGCCGAGTTATCGAGATCGACGATGATAAACCGGTAGTACAGTTTGAGCCGCTCCAGTGTCTTGAGGTATTCCTCGGGGGTGAGCTTGTTGTCGTCCAGTGGGTCGCCGGATCCCAGAACGCTCAAACCATGGTGGTTGCTCAACAGATGCGATTCAATTTCGTTGATCGCGTTGAGGTTTGGGTCATTGGCGAATCTTCTGATGTCGCTGTATTTGCGTTCCTCGTTATTGACACGCTGGTCGAGTGTGCCGTTGCTGGCGGCATCGATCGCGACGACCTTTCCTTGCGCGCGGTGCTGAGCAAGCGTGGAACCGAAGCTGATGGCCGAGGTGGTTTTACCCACCCCTCCTTTGAGATTGCCCACACCAATGACTTTCGCGTAGCGCATGCTCTTGTTCATGCGGGCGACGTCTTTGTCGTACTCGATTTCGCTTTGGGACTTACCGATCGGGATGTGGAACCGGTGCAGGACAGCCCGGATCCCCTGCTGCGGACCTTCGCTGCGGTAACGGTCAAGACCGAATAGCTCAGAGTCCGGGCGGTCCTGGCTGAACTCCCGCGGCTCGAACTGGCGGGCCACAGGTGCCGGAGCCGGTGCACTCGACGTGCCGGAAGGACCGAAGGACTGAGTCGACGGCGTGAAGTCTGCGGCCGACGGCTCTGAGCGAGGCTGCGTCTCCCATGGAGGGCGGAGTCCACTCGGTGCGCTTTGGGGTTGAGCTTCCAGTCGCTGCAGCGGTGCATCGAGTCGCTGCGGTTGCGGAATTCCTGGATGGAAACCGGGATTCGGTCCAGGAAGGGTAGGCGGGGACATCGCCGGAGGCCCTTGTGGGGGTTGGCCTTGAGGGTGACCGCCGGGCCCGCGGTGTTGATTGATCTGGGCCACCCATCCCGGCGTTGGCGGTTGCGGGGTGTAGCGAGGCGCACCCGCGGGCTCGGCGCTGCCGGGATTAGAGCCCAGTGGGGGCACCGTCGCGGTCGGTGGTGTTGGGGTCACACGTGGACGCGGGACCGGGTGGGGATTCGACTGTGGGGTGGGCAAGCTCGGCATCTGCGTTGTGGGTGTCGTCGCTCCCGGCATCAGAGGTTCTGGCGGCTGCGGGGATGCGCTGGTCCCCGGATTCGGGTTGGCGCCTTCGTTTCGCAGATCTGCTCCGATTGCCCGTAGACGGTCAAAAGTTTCCGCGAGGTCCTCCCCGCCACGTGTATCGAGGTTCGCCAGTGCCCCGTTGGCGGTGAGGCCGGGCGCGGCTTGATCCGCAGCCTTCTCGGCCGGAGCCTCTGACTGCTGGTCAGTGTTCGTCGAAGTATTCGCGCTCTCGGTCTCGTCGATGCTGCGAGCGGGCCGGGCGGAATGTTCGTCAAGCGCGGCCAGGTCTTCCTGGGGTGGTCTTGGCGCACTCGGTTCGGGCGCGCCTATCTGATTACGCAAGGAGCGCAATCCATCTGAACTCATCGATGACGAGTTGTACTTCTCCATGTTGTGTCCCCCCTACGCGGTTATTGCTACTGTGAAGTTTACTAATGGTGGGTCGTTGATTATCAGATGTAGTCCCCGAAACCCACGCCGTGTTTCATGGCCACTCGGTTTCGCCCGGCGGCATCGGTTTCGAACACAAGATCTTGCGCTAGTTCATCCTGCGTAGATACCGCGATCTTCGCTTGTATTCCATTCGCTTGCAGTAGCTTACGTGCATGACTGAATCGGTGGCGCCATTCGGCGGTGTCGAGGACGGTGCGTGATACAGGCGCGCGATTTTGCGAGCGGAGCGGCTGGATTTCTTCGTTGGATTGGATGTTCTGTCGGTAGACAGCGGTGGTGATGGCACTGATGTCGTCCGCGGTTTCCGGTGCCCCGCTTTGGTGTAGCGCGTTGGCGTGCGAGCGCATGTCGTTGGAGATCTTGTCGAGCGTCTGCCAGTAGGCAGACATGCGTCCTTCGAATGCGGCCGCTGGGGAGGATTGAGCGGGCGGTGTGGAGGTCGGCGGTTCAGGCGCCACGGTCTGGGCCGAAGGTTGGGTGGGGGCCAGTTGCGGTACGCCACCGCGAAACCAGACTTGCGGCGTGTTTCCCGCGAGGTCTGGTTGCAGTGTCTGACCTGTGATGACGATGGGTTCGTTGTTCTGGTTGTATGTGGATACCGCGACTGGAAGTGGTTGTGGCAGTTGACCTGATTGAAAGGTGACCCCGAGGCCTGGATCTGAAGAGATCCGGCCTGGGTCGATGACGACGGGCTGTTCATGTACGGGGTCGATCAAGTTGACGCGCTCGGTGGCCGCATCGGTTTCTGGGGTGTCGGGGATTATGCCTGATGTCGTCACGGTGGTTCCTTCCGATGCGGCGCCTCCCGTGCCGTCGACGAGGCGGTTCCACTTTTCGGTGGTCCATCCTTGAGCGTGCCGATACTTATCGGTGACCCAGTTGGCCGGGCGCTCAAGTGTTCCCTGGGTGAGGGTTTCAAGCATTGACGGGGGCGCCCCTGGGTGCAGGGTGTTGTAGAACTTGGAGGCCTCGATCCGCTGTCTGAACAACGCGTACACCGATTCTTTGTTCTTCAGGCCCCATAGCAGTATCTCGGTAAGTGCCCAGTAGATGGCCGTGAGTAGCGCTAGTTGGATGAAGATCGGGAAGTCTTGCCAGGTGGCGAGTTCGATGAGCCAGGCGCGAAGGACGATGAGTACGAACAGTATTGCGCCGGAGATGAAACCCTGGGTTGCAGCGCGGGCAGCGGTGCGGCCCATAGGGCCGTAGGGCCGCCTGCGGCCCAGTGACAAGGCCGCGACGTAGGCGATGGAGATCAAGAGTGCGACGAATAGGCTCAGGTGCCCGGCAAGTTTGATGATGACTGTTTTACCGAATTTGAGTATGTACCAGCCCATGAAGAGTGCCAGGGCCGCGTATAGGACTGTGAGCACTGTGGGGTCTGTCGCCGCGTTTTGGGGTGCGCTGAGGCAGTCGGGATTTGCGCCGCCGGCGTTCTGTGCGGCGGACCAGGCTTTGGCGCAGTCGGCGTCGAGGGTGCCACCGTAGTTGATGAGGAATGAGACGGTCCGGATCGTGTCCTGTGTGGCGGAGGAGGGCGCGTTGCCACCAGCGTTGTCGGTGAAGATTGATGCTAGGGTGCCGAACGCCTCTAAACCGATTTGTACGATACGAAATGGATTGGCAGCCAGGAAGGCAACGACTCCGGTCAGTACAAGCGCTGATCCGATTCGCTGCCATTGCACCTTGTTCATCTGGTTGACGGAGCCATCGCCGCGGCGGACGTACACCGTCAACAGCATCAGCGAAAAGGTTACGGCTACCAGGTAGATGGGTGATATGGCACTGTAGATGTGGGCGGTGCCCTTGTTGTACACCTGAACCAAGGGAGTGAGCCACTTGTCTGTCTTCAGTGGCCAATCCAACATCGCAGACCCGTAGGCGGCCATCAGCTGGTAGATCAGGTACGCCAATTCAGTGAATGCGCCCCATGTTTGGTGCCACAGGTTGTATCCGGGTTCCAGGTGCAGTTTGTACTTGGCGATTAGCCCACCGTCTGAGTCAGTGAGCCCCAGCCAGTCGATGATTGCGTTACCAGGATCGACGGTAAGGGCCGGATCAACAGGCTGATTCGGCGCTTGGAAGAACCGGGTTTGGATGGGTGCCATCAGTATTCCGCCAGCTCGGGAACACTGTGCCGTGACGCCTGTTCCCCGCCTTGAGTGCCGTCGAGATCCTCAGCGCGGATCAGACGTGAGGAGGTTGTGTCGGAGTACTTGCGGTGCTTGGCGAGTTCGTGATCGAGCAGTTGTCCCCACACAATGTTGCCGTTACCGTCGTTGTACCAGCCCTGGCCCTCTGTTCCGATCCGGGGTCGGTTACCGCGGTCGGGATCCGGCGGAGAGGTCTCCTCGATCATGCGGTCAACGTTGCGCTGAGTGGGCGGCATATCTCCCCAGGTAAAGGCCTTGACTGCATTCTTCTGAGTTCCCTGGCGGCCCATGAACTTTTCCTGGACCAGGTCCGTGTTCTCCATGTCGTCGCCGAGCTGCGAGCCGACCAACATGATGTTTCGATCACGGCGGCCAACCCGGTCGTAATCACCGATCAGACGTGTTTGGACGCTCGAGCCCTTCTGATAGTGCAGCTCGTCTGCGGCGAAGACGCAGATATCACGGATCTTGGCGAATCGCCATGCGGTGATTTCTGCGATCGCGGTGAAGGCCATGGCGGCGAACCGTTGGCTGTCGGTCGCGTTCTTCTCGAAGTCGCTGCCGCGGTAGAACTGCAGACCTCGGCACCAGAAGATCACCATGTGCGCTTCCGAATTGAACCCGGGGGCCTTCTGCCCCGGCGGGTCGATGAATGCCTTCGCATAGGGGCGCCGACCCCAGGAGCTCAGAGCGTTGGCCAGGTTGGCGGCCGCGACGCCTCCGCCTTTGAACAGGGGCAGATGGTCAATCAGTGCGCGGGTGCTGTCGATCTGGAGGGTCTCGCGGTAGACGTGGTCAAGGACGGTCGCCAAGATGTCGGCTTCGTCGCTGATGCTGGAGAATCCGATCAGAGGGAGCCACACGTCGGGGAAGACCTGGGCGGCCACGTCGGGTGGCAATACCTTCAATAGGTCAAGGGAGATATCGCCTTTGAGGACGTCGATGATTTCTGGGTCGTTCTTGACGCCTGGGCGAGCTAGTGCGCCCTTGGCGTAGACGACGAGCTCGCCTTCTTTGGATAGGTCGATTGCGTGGGCGTAGAGGTTGAGTGCCCAGGCCTTGCCCAGTCGGTATTTTATGTGCTGGGATTTGCCTCCGCCCTTGGCTGCGACGAGGCCGGTCGAGCCGCCTGAGGGCTTGTCGGTGGCGTTGACTAGGTCCCAGTGGACGTACTGGCCCAGTGCGTTCTCTTTGATGCGGAAGACGGGGATTCCGACGCCGTCGCCTGCGTCGGTTCGTCTGATCGGCATCGCGCCGCTAAACAACTTGGTGGTGGATACCTGTTTGGCGTCTTCTATGAGGTCGGTAGCGGGGCCACCGGGCATGGTTGCTTTCCAGAGGTCGTCTTGGCCGCCCACGGGAAGCATTGGGGTGAAGTCGTTGTCGATAAACTTCTGGTATAGCTCGTCGACCTTGTCGTTGAGGTATTCCAGGTTCTGGCTGCCGAATGTGAAGGTGGCCGCCACGCGCATGCCGCGGGGGGCGGTTTCCGATTTCACGGCCACGCGCCAGTTGCGTGCTTCGCTTCGGCGTTCTGCATAGTCTTCGGAATCAAGTTCGTCGCGGGTGTTCGCGCTGTCCTCTGAGTTGAGGTCCTTCATGACTTCGCGCATGGCGGCCTTGCTGATGAGGCGCTGGTTGAAGTCGAAGTGGAGTGTGACGTCTCCGTCGACGCCGATTTCTTGGTCGACCAGGTACGTGAACGTGTTGATGCCCCAGCTCAGTGTCTGTGGGTAGCGGGGAATCAGTACGTGGCTCTGGTAGCTGGTGTATCCGCAGGGGAAGTGCTTGTTGCGGGTTTCCGAGTTCGCGACACTCATTGCGCGTCCCTCGCGTGTGGCCGGGAAGTTGTCCAGCCAGCGACGTTTGTAGGCCTCAACCGAGGTCGGGTCTTCTTTGAGTTCCTCACGGACCTTTTCGACAAATTTGTCGAACAGAGCTTCGCCGTCAGCGTTCTTGTTGATGTCGATCTGGGCGAACGTCTTTGGGCCGTCCACAGCCATGCGGACCCCGGGTGTGGGCATGCCTTCGGTGGATCGGCCCAGGCGCGTTTCCATCCGGGTGTAGTAGTCCATCGGGATTTCGGGTACGTCGATGCCGATCTGGCGGGAACGGTCGTAGATCCAGCGCACATCATCAGGTGTGGTTTTGATGGGCCGGAACTCGCTCGGGATCGATTGGAAGTAGCGCTGTTCGAGTAGTCGGACGCGGCGGCTGCTGACCTTGCGGTGTGGGTCGACGACCGCGACTGCGGAAAGCAGTGAATCAACGCCCCGGCGGGGGGCGGGGATTCCGATGGAAAGCCAATAGATGCGCTGATACTCAGGATCTGCGATCACCTGCTTGTAGAAGGCGTTGACCTGTTCCATCAGGTCGGGATACGGGCATGGCTGGGCACCGAAGTTTGGGATCCCGGCGACGTAGCGGTCTGCGACTACCTGAGGCGGCGTCTTGGCTTTGAATGCGCGAATCTTGAATTCGGTGGCTGGCAGTTGGGAGAGCTGGTTGAACAGCCGCTCGTTGCTCTGCTGGCAGCCGGTGATCTTGTCGGCTTTGTACGGGTTGGTGTTGATCCCCGTCAGAAGGTAGTTCGCCCAGACTGTTCCGTCCTCCATGAACAGGAGGTTGTCGATGCGTTTGGTGATCGGCAAGGTGTACTCGGCCATCAGTTAGCGCCTTCTGTAGTTTCGGGTACGCGGCTTCCAGGCGGTGCCCAGGTAGAGCTTGATCTGGGTGGTTTCTCGCAGAAAGCCGTCAAAGTTCATCTGGTTGAGACGCCAATTCAGGTACGCCACCGTCATGAGAAGAAGTCCGCCGACCGGAACCCCCAACCATGGCGACACACCGAAGGAAAGAATCGTGCCCAGCGCAAGAGCACCGACCGCCGCAGAGGCCGAGGGCATCTGGTAGCGCTGATTGAGGATGTAGAACTCGACACGGATGTGTTCAACGTCGTTAAACACTCGGAATGGGCGCATCACATAGTCCCAGCGGTCAAGGTCAGCTGACCGCGCCGCCGGCCATACTCTGGGCGAAGTCGATCAGCGTCCATACGATGGCACCAAGGCCTTCGATGACACAGAATGCGACGGTTTCCCAGAGCATGCCTTTCGATTTGGCTGCGCCCCCTCCGCCTCCGCCCCCGGGGCCCGCACCGTTGCCGCCGCCCTTGTTGCCGATATAGATGGCACCAAGGAAGACCACGTACGCGGCAGCAGCGCCGATCATGACCCACATGATCACTTTTTGGACGAGGTTCATCCATGCACCGTTCGAGGTGCCGTCCCCATTCAGGCCCGCAAGGTAACGAACGTTCTCCGCGTTGTCGGTGGCGGTCGCCACTACATCGTGTACGGCCGGTGATTGGGTGGCGAATGTGAGCCACGGTTCAATGATTTCGAGCATTGTGCCCCCAGTTCTAGAGGAAGCGTCCGACGCTCCCCCGCTTACTTCTCCCCACGGGCCCAACCACATTGACCAGGCCCGCCCTAATGCGATTCCGAAGCTAGCAGCGAGTTGCGACGCCGCCCGGGAAGAATGCAAGCAACATGCCGCCAATTTCTGTGCGCGTGTTGTGCCCGGCGCCCGAGTCAGCGTGGAGCGAGGTCACCGGTGCTGGCGGGTTCGCCGCGTTGGGACTGTGCCTGCGCGTGGCCGGGCAAATCCGAGCGCTCCCCCGGATCAACGGTGTTGGCGGGGCATCTGTGCGCGCAGAGCCGCAAGCGATGGCTAATCCGGCGGATCCCAGCTGCGCTGTCCCCCAGCGATTCGCCAGGTTGTGCGTGTACTGGCTTCCGTTGACTGGGGTGTGAACTGGTCAAGTTCTTGTGTCGGTGTCCGCAGCGGCCGAGACCGGCCCAGATTTCGGCCAGGTGACCCCGGCTGTCCCCCATAGTGTTCCGTCAACCTGACCCCGGCGGTGGAACTCGGCGGCGGCCCGTTCTTGAAATCAGACACACGAATGCCCTGCTCGGTGTGTGTTGTCCAGTGAGAATCGCAAATTTGGGCGATGCCGTTTCTACCCCGAAGCTCCCCCAGTCAGCGGGTTTCGGGTGTTGCCTCGTGACGCGCCTCATACCCCGCTGCGGCCCTGCTGACACCCCGGTGGTGCGAAATACGTGCCTTGAAGCCGTTGTTGATACAGAAGAGCAAGTAGGACGCGGCCTAGCCTCGGCAGTCATGAGGGCATACATTCACGCCAGCGCCGCCGGGGCCGAAGCCCGGGTGCTTTCACAATGCTTCATCGATCTGGCCGAATTATTTAGCCGTGGGTTCTTGACGGATGCTTCAACGGTGTGGGCGAACGCAGAGTCTGCGACCTCAAGTTTTTGGGCATTAACCGACCGCAGCCAATACGTACATATCTTTCGGCCACCGCTTCCGGGATATGTTCGGCTAACTGCGGAAAAGCTTCGGTGGGCCCGCTCCTACGATGGGACAGTCGACAAGCCGGAGTTCGAACTGAACCTCAAGGACATTCCGGGCGGGGCCGATAGCCACATGACTTTCATCGTCAAACACCGTGCGCCTGGACAACACATCGCAGTCATCGACCAGTCGTTGCGTGTGTCCGACATCCGAGATGGAACCTTCACCACAGGCAACAAGACCGTCATCGACCTCGGCGCGTATCGGCCCGCTGAACAACGCTCCGCGCCTGGCGAGTTCGAAGTGGATCATGCGCGCTGGCATGGTGTGCACCACATGATGTCGACGGTCAGCAGCGATACCGCCAAGCTGATAAGGAATCATCTGTCGCTGTTTGCATTCGATATTGAGGCCGAGACGTTTCAGAAGATCAGCGAGTACCTCGGGGTGATCGAGCAGTACGGCGACGAGCTCGCTGATGTGTTGTTCGCTCGGTTAAACGCAGCCGGGGCGGCCGCACCTTCCTGAAGGTGAGCGGCCGCCCCGGCAGGGCGTGGTGCGCTATTGCTGCGGCTGCTGCAGATCGTCATCCCAGGGGCGCGCCAGAGGTGTCTGAATCGCTTCTGGTGTACCTCCGGACGGGTCCTCGACGAGCGCTGCTTGGCCGGGTCGGCGGCTGGCGAATCGAATGCCGGTGCCGGGCCAGATGGTGCCGGCGTCATAGGGGCCGGAGAAGAGCAGTGTCGCGGTGTTCGAGAGCGCCATCGCCTTGTAGAGCTTGTTGGATTCGCGGATCGAATTGAAGCCTCGTGCTTGCCCGGTGGCGTAGACGTGCAGACCGAGGTCGTTTCGGTCTTCCATCAATTTCAGCAGCGGATCGAGCTTGGTCGGCCATGTCATGCCCTGCACGAAGTTGGTTGCGTTGTCGATCAACACGTACACTTCCGGGCCTTGGTACCAGGTGCGGTTACGGACCTGTGCTGAGGTGAGTCGGGTGTCCTCGGTGGGGGTTCGCGGTGAGATCAGTTCGGTGACTTTCGCCAATGCAGCTTCGATCTGTGATGGCGTGGAGGCGTAGCCCAGCAGATAGCCGTAGTTGTCGAGCTGCTCTTGTTCGTAGTGCAGCTTGTACTGGTTTTCGATGATGACGAACTGTGCTTCCTCGGCGGTGAACTGGCGAATGATCGAGTTGATGTGGCCGCGCAGGAAAGAGGTCTTGCCCGATCCGACATCGCCGATCGCCAGCAGGTGCGGGGAGGACCTGTCAGGTGCGCACACGATCCGAAGGTCCTCGCAGGACACTCCGATCGGGATGTGTTTGTCCAGGGAGGTGCGGTGTCCGTCTTCGTTGACGGGCGGGTTCTTCTTGACACTCTCTTCGTAGATATCCCAGACCACTGCGTGATCGATTACTTCCGGTGCGGCCATAATCTGCTCGGCACGTTCACTGGTCGTGCTCTTCATTTCTTCGACGAACGCTTGAATTCCTGTGCGGTAGCTCGCGTAGTGGTCGTATGTCGGCTGCCCTCCGTCTTCGCCAGTTGCCTCGATCGTGGCGCGCTGGGGGACGACAATGCGTGCTGCCAGCTCGCGGCTGAAGTCGACGCAGCGCCCTGGCTGACCGAACGGGACGTCCTTGACGAGTTGCTTGGATGCCGGTGTCAGGATGGCGATGCCGGCGGCGTTGACGTCCTCGACGCGCAGGTTGATTGTGGTGCCGAAATACTCGCGCATCTTGAACGGGATCCGGTCGGCGTTGTCTGATGTGACCACGAGGTGCAAGCCGTATGGGGTGCCGTCGCGGACGAGGCGTAGTAGCGGGGTGTCCGGTGACACTTCCTTCTTCTCGTCAACGTAGGAGGCGAAGCCGTCGACAACAAGGAACATGTGCCCGTAGGCATCTCCGTCGACGGGGTTTTCGCCGCGAGAGTCGAAGTACTCGGCCAGATCGGTCACGTTGCGTTTCCCGAACTCGCGTTCGCGAATGGCCAGCACGCGGTAGAACTCGCCGATGAATCGGTCGATGAGATCGGTGTCCATCCGTCGGGCGTAGCCGCCTACGTTGGGCATTGCGGCGCTCTCTGCGAGTTTGGCGCCGCCGTAGTCGATCAGATAGAACGAGCAAAACCGTGGCGAGTAGGCCATCTGTGCTGCGGCGATCATCGACTGCACCACGGTGGTGCGGCCGGACTGTGCGCGGCCCAGAATCCTGATGTGGGCGTAGCCGCCCTCAGGGTTGATGCAGTACGGCAGGCGCGCGGCCAACCGGGGTGCGTCGGTGTCTCCTAGCCGGAATTGCAGAGGCCCTGAACTTCTGGGGGATTCCGGAAGTTCGATGTCGGCCAGACTGATCGGGGCGCGCAGTGACGGCTTCCATAGGTCGGGGGCAACGATGTCCCGGAACTGAGAGAGCCGCTCTACCAGAACGTCTTTCATCACCGGATGGATCAGCTCCGGGGAAGGGCCGGTCGGTGTCTTGTCGACCGTTGGAGCCTCGAGTGCCGCATCAAATTGGTTGGCGAGGGTGAAGGGTTGCAGGATTGCCTTCTTGGCGGTGCCGGATGTCAGTGCGTTCTTTTGTGGGCCTGCGTCTTTGGGTGCACCGACGTAGTCTTCCTTGACGTTGAAGCCGACGAAGCGGGTCAGGCGCTCTCCGACGTCGCGGCGGATGATGGCTGCGCCCTGGCCCGAAGGAAGGTCCTTGGCTGCCGGGGTGTCGATCAGGACAGTCAAGGAGCGCTGAGGGGTCGTGGTGGCCAGCGAGCCACCAAACATCAGGTTTTCCATCATGTCGCCCAACAGCACGCTGTCGATGTACTGCGAGCTGGGGATGATGTGGATGCCCAGCGCACGGCCGACGGCGGTGACGCGTGAGAACAGGCGCAGGTAGTTCTTTTCCTTGTGCGTGACCATGAATTCGCGGAATTCGTCGACAAAGATGAAGATCTCTGCGGGCGGCTGAGGGTATTTGTGGGGTTGTCTGGCCCATGCCTTGCGCCATTCCACCCAACTGTCGAATTTGAGTTCGCGGAGCATCTCTTCGCGACGAATGATCTCGCCTTCGATGACTTCGCCTGTGCGGTCGACGAGTTCGGCTTCTTTATCGAGGTTGGTGATGCTCTCGATAACGTGGGGCAGATCTTCGAAGCCGTTGAATGCGGTCCCGCCCTTGAAGTCCATCAGGATGAATGTGACTTTGTCCGGCCCGAACTTGCGGCACATGGAGAGCACGACGCCGGCCAGCAGGAAGCTCTTACCGGTGCCTGAATAGCCCTGGAAGGAGCCGTGTGGGCCAGTGCCGCCTTGGGATGATTCGGCGAAGTTGAGCATGCAGAGCTCGTCGCTGACGTCTCCGTTTTCCCAGTCGGCGACGAAGCCGATCGGTGTATCGAATTGAGAGTCCAGGGCGTTGCGTTTCCAGTCGGCGCGGGGGTCGAATGAGCTGATGTCGGAGATTCCGAGCACATCGAAAAATGATCTCTTGCGACCGGTGTCGATTACCTCGATGACATCACTGCTCCAGCCGCTGGGACGCCATCGGCTCATCTTCTGGGCGATGGTTCTGGCTTGGTCGACGGTGACAGAGTCGGCGTAGGCCAGGTTCTTGCGGCGGGGTGTGGAGAATTCTCGTTCGGATGAGACATGGAACCGGGCGTCTATCTCTGTCAAGGATTCGGCCAAGGACCGCAGGACCACGATCGTAATGTTGTCGGCGGGAGGCCAGTTGGTGTGTGGCCGCACGGCTTCTGCGTTCGGGGTGTCGACGAACACGATCATGTTTTGTGCCTTCGCTCCCGATGGTACGGATGCGTTTGTGCTGGCGGCGAATTCGTCCAGGGAGCGCCATGCTAATCGGGCGGTGCCGGCGTGATCGCCGCGGGAGCGATCCTGGATGTGTGGAAGCCATTTGATCCAGTCCCAGCCGTAGGGGTCGTCCGTGACGATTCCGATGGCAAGGTCGTTGGGCGAGTGGTTGTAGGCCAGGGAGACGATCATTGCGCGTGCCAGGCCAAGGATCGCCTCGGGGTCGCCGAGAAAGCTGTAGGCAGGGTGTTCGTTGAGGCCCTGGCCGATCGGGCAGTTGGTGACGACCTTGTGGATACGCAGGAATCGGCGCCAGGCGCCTGCGGTCAGGGGTTCAAGAACCTCGGGTATGTCGGGTTCGCTGTGCTTGACTTCCGGTTTCAGCTCAACCTTGCCGACACCGATACGGGCCGACATGAAAGGATTCAGCGCGGGCAGCGCGGAGCCGTCTTCTTCTGTGTGTCCAGCGGTAGTGCCCTGTTTTGCCTTGCTGTCCTTGAACTTCCACATGTCTTTGGTACCGACCCGTGACAGCAGTGTGTCGTGATGCGGGAAGGCTGTGGTCTGCACTTTGTGGACGTAGGCACCGTTGCGGTGCACACGCTTGCGCAGTTCGCGTAGCTGCAGGTAGAACTCTTTGCGTTTGGTGTCCAGGTCCCCCAGTGAGCCGCCGCCGGCACCTCCGACCGCCATGTAGGCCATAGCGCCCATCAGCATGCCGAGCGGGGCCATCAGCATGTACGGGGACATCATGCGCGTGCCCGACATGACCAGCAGCACGATGAACCCGACCATCATCAAGCCCATGACCGCGGGGATGAGGCGGGAGATCAGCGGGCCCTTGGGCTGGTCCTCAAGCTTGAGCGGATCTGCCAGAACAGTTTTCTCGTTGGGTGCCTTGTTCTGCTTGACTGGTTTGGATTGATGGACGATTGCGGCCATTTGCTTTTCCCCCCTTGGGATTTAGAACAGCTTGAAGCGGTGGTCGGTTAGCTGATGGTTCCGGGCGTGGGCTGGTTTTCGGTGGGAATCGCGCGTTGGTGTAGGTCGTCGGGAAGTAGTACGTGGACGGTGAGCGCGGCTCCCTTGGATAGGGTGGATCCCGGTGCGTATAGCTCGGCGATCGACCACGGGATGGGTAGCGGGTTGTGTTCGCCTATGCCGAGTGCGTGGACGGTGGAGTCGTATTTGTTCTGCTCGTCGGGGCCGATGAAGTACCGCACGCCGGTGTCATCGATGTAGAGGAGCTGTTCGTTGGCGTGTGACTCTGGTGCGGCACCGGTGACTCGGACGAACCAGCCGCGTCCGGGTGCGGTGTAGGAGAGGTTCGCGGTCGCGGCCGGATCGGTTGAGCGCAGTAGCCGGACAACGTTTTTCAGATTTTCCGGCGCGATGGGAAGCGATTCGCCGGTCTTAATGGTTGCGTGGGCGCGAAGGTCGCGGGCTCCTTTAGTCCAGGACCAGCACACGACGTGGGGCTGCCGGAAGGTGGGTGCGTGATCTGGGTAGTGGCTGATGTCGATGTCGCTGACAAATGTAGCGGTGGAGAGTTGTTGGCGTGACATGGTGAAGATCTCCTTGCTGCCGGTGTTCTGGAGCAGCTGGGCGATGAATTCGTTGATCTTCTGGACGCCGGTTTGCAGTGCTACGTGGTATTCGCGCGTGCCGTCTGCGGCGCTGGTGACGATGACGTCGCCGTTGAGGACGTCGGGCAGCGCCGGGTTGATGCGGCCGCGGTCGGCGATGTAGGGCGCGGTCAGCGTCGGCGCGGCGGGGATCGCGTTGAAAAGTCCCTTGGAGATGGTGACGGATTTGGCGGCGACCGCTGGTGTGAGGTTGATTGCGGCGCGAGTGGCTTGGTCTTGGGTGTCGATGCTGGTGCGTTCTCCGTTGTAGATCAACCACTGGCGGTCGGCGGCGGCGCCGTCGGATTTGATCAGGATGGCGTCGTTGGGTGTGAGGTCGGTGACGGCGGGCGAGAGGGAGTCGGTTCCTGCGAAAAGGGTCGTGGATAGCGATTGGGTTTTCGTCAGTGAGAGTTCTGCGGCGTCGGTGTTCTTGTCGCAGACCGTCCATTGTGCGTTGTCGTCGTCGCGGGTGCGCAGGTTGTTGGGGCCCGACGGGACACCCATGAGCTGGCCGCGGGGCTGCTTGTTCAAGCTGTCGTCCTTGACGACTTTCGGGATGTCTGCCTTGCCGACGATGAGGCGGGCCGATGCCAGGTTAGTGACCGGGTGCAGAGCCAGTCCAGTGCCGTCGTCGTACATGACGAAGTAGCCGCCTGATTTGGTGATGACCATGCTTGCGCCGTTCTGGTCGGCGCGTGGTGACAGGTATGCCTGGAGGAACCCGATGGCTACCACCAGGGAGGCGATGAACAGGCCCACACAGAAGGAGATGGTCTGTCCCGAGAATGGTGAGGCCAGCAGTCGTACGTCGCGGCGGGTGAATGCCTGCTCGACACGCCGGATCATCAGCCGATAGGCCGACAGTTGCGCTTTGGTGGTCACGAATCTTGCCATTAGTTCTGTCCCTCAGCAGTATTTGGTGCTTGTTCGGCTATCGATACGGCGACGGCGCGGCCCAGGAGTGGGTCAACGATGTCTCGCAGGGTGTGGGCGATGTCCTCGGGTGCCAGTGTTTTGAATTCTTCGTTGGATAGAGAATCCAGGCGCACCTCCGAAAGCCGTATGTCGCGGTATTCCTCGGCGGCTTCCACGACGTTGCGGGCGAACCGGCCGTTTCCTGCGATGTCCAGGCGGGTTTGGCCGTCCTTGTCGGGGATCGCGCGCAGCATCGCAGCGGCCTGGACGATCAGCGTGGCGGAATCGGGCGGCAGGATCGAGTTTCGGTCGGCGGCCAGGATTGCGGCGATGTTGCCGATTTCCTCAGGGTTGTAGCCGGTAAAGCGGACGCGTCGCGAAAAGCGGCTATTGAGACCGTCGTTGGTGGCCAGCAGTTCGTTCATCTTGCCTTCGTAACCGGCGAGGATGACCACCAGGGACTCGCGGCGGTTCTCCATTTCCAGCACGAGTTGGGTCATCACCTCTTGGCCGAATGGGTCTATGCCACCTGACCGGTTCTGGACAAGCTCGTAGGCCTCGTCGATAAACAGGATCCCGCCCTCGGCCTTCTTGATCGCCTTGAGTAATCCGGCGGTGGACTTGCCTTCATGTTGACCGAGGATCGTCCCGCGTGAAGCTTCGATAACCTTGTCGTTCTTGCAGACACCAAGGCCGACAAAGATCTTCGCGATGATGCGGGCGATGGTGGTCTTCCCGGTCCCCGGGGGCCCCGTGAACACCATGTGCAGGGATTTGTTCTTCACCTCGATACCGCGGCGCTTCGCGTCTTGGGCGTAGGCGACCGAGGCCTTCAATCGGCTCACCTGGTCCTTGACCGATTGCATGCCTTCCTGGCCGATGAGTTCGGCCATAGCCTCTTCCAGGATTGAACTGTTTGATTCGTCGCGTTCCGCTGCAAGTACTTCGTCGAGATCAGGTTCTGTGGCCACTTCCCAGTAGGAGGTGCGCTGGTTGATTAGTTCAGCGGTGGTCTTGCGCAATGTGATTGAGGTATCTACTTGGGCGGCCAGGAGTTCAGGGGTACGCTCCTGACCCAGCCCGGTGCTGAAGTAGATCTGGGCATCGGGCTCGGAGCCTTCCGCGCGGGCCATCAAGCCCAGGTAGTAGCAGGCCTTAGCGCCGATAGCCGGGTAGTGATACTTGTTACCCCGTTCGTCGGTACGGGTGACGTCGGACTTCTCCAGTCGCTGCTTTGCCTCGACAAACTTGCCTAGATGCGCCAGTGCGATACCGCTGAGTAGGTATCCGGCCGACTGCAGGTGGCCGTCAATCTCGCTGGAGTGCCGGTCATACGCGTCGTACATGAGCGGGCTCAACATCGTCTCGCTCAGGTCTTCGAGGTCCTTCCAGCGTTCGGTGCGCAAGAAGATGTTCGCCTCGACGATTTGGACGGCGGGATTACGTACCGGCGCCGACCGGATCGCTTCGAGCGCTTCGGAGTACTTGCCGCGCTCGAGCTGCAGAACGGAGTACCCGATGTGGGCTGCCGTCGGTGTGCGCAGCGTGTAGTCAAGATCAAGGAACCCCAATGCGATTCGTGTTGCGAACACTGTGGCGGGAATCAGTCGGTTGTTCTGGTTGGACAGTCGCTGCAGCACCTCGCCCCACGTGTTCCTGCTGGTGTAAATCTTCTCCAGCTGCTCCGGTGGTGCAGGATCTTGCGTCTGCTCGCTGATCACTTCGGCCAGGGCGCGATATAGGTCGCACTGCCCTGTTTCGTTCAAGGCGTTGATGCAGTATTCGAAGTTTTCGCGTGCCGCGTTCAGGTCGCCGCTGTCGAGCCACGCGATGAGCCCATTCTCGAACCATTCGAGTAGCTCAGGATTCATTGCCCTCTCCCCGGTGTCTGCATGTCGTGGTGGTTCTTGTTAAGTGGTTCCACCGGCCTGATGGCCGTTGATAGTGATCTCTTTGATCGCCCAGGTCGCGTCGACCTTCTGAGCGTCAGGTCCTCCAATGCCTCCAGCCAATGGACCCTTGCCGACTCCAGGGGGCCGCTGTGTGCCCTGCACTTGCATGCTGATCACCGTCGTGCCGACATTGGGCAGCTTGAGGCAGTCGCCCTGCCTGTTGGGCGACGGTATGTCCTGCGAATACTGATCGTTGCCAAGGCGCCACAAAATACGTGTCACGAGCCGGTGTTCCCCCCAGTGATCCCTGCCGTTGTCCTCAACGTAGCGGAAGCCCGGGACAACGCAGAGGGACGACACCACTACGGGCCGACTAAATGTGAGAGTCATTCCGCCGGCATCCATGTCGGCGAATCGGACGCAAACAAACGCCTGTGTCTTATCCGCCCCGAATGCCAACGCTGGTTCGGAACTACCTGCAGGGCAGTCATTTTGAAATCCATCTAGCGGCGGAACCAGCGGGCCGTCCTTGGTGGTCGGTGTCGCCGAAGGGGTTTGGTTGACCCCCAATTCCGGGGCTGCGATCCTGGGCGTTTCGGCTTCGCCACCAGAGAGCGCTAGAGCGAGCATGACGATCAGGGACAGCGCCGTGGCGGTTGGTGCGGTGACCTTGACCCAATTCGGCCAACGTGAGATCGCCTCACCAAGGCCTTTAAGGAGCGGCTCTTTCGGCGCGGCACTGTTGAACAGTTCATCGTCGTCGGCGATCGCCGAGACGATTTCCTCAGAGGGAGCGGTGATTGGGGCGACATTGTCTATGTCGTCGGGAATCTCCACCGGTGGCGGTTGCGGCGGCCGCCACAGGGCTTGCGATCTCTCATCAGCTACCGAATCATCGACACGACGCGGCGGTGCTTGCGGCGCTGGGCGCGGATCTCGGTAAACCTTGCCGCCGCCGGTTGCGGGGATATCTCCAGTGGGCGTTCGTGTTTCGTACCTAGCCCAAGACGCGACGTCCTCGGGCGTTTCGTTTTGAACTGCGGGTGTCTGTTGGCGCTGCGACGGTACGGCGACCTCTTCGAAAACACCGGAGATCAGCTCTTCGGCGCGGGCATCGGAAAGTGCTGCATTAGTGAAGAGTTGGTCAAGCTGGCTATCTACTCGCTGCTGCGTATCTTCAGAGAGCGGCTGCAATCGCAGCAGGTCATCCCCCGATTTGTCCATCGTCGTTCGCGCCTTCCCCCGTGATGATTCAACTTCACTTTATGATATCGGCGTCGGGGAAAATCATCAGAAAGACACTGCAACATGGGGATACAGTTCAAAGAATCGACTAAACGGGGAGCGTTTTTCGCGCACATTGTCGCCGTCTGGGTGGCATTGCTGATCGCGATCACTGCACTCGTTGCCGTGCTGCTGCAGCCGGGGCCTCAGCTCTTCGATATGCAGAAGGAATTCAACGCCTATAGTCGGGCCACCTGGTTCGGCCGCAACTACCTCTTGGTGTGGCTCGGGGGCAGCGAGGCGGACTCGAAGAAGCTGGCAGAGATGTCCGTGGGCGGTACCCCGAAACTCAATGCGGATCCGGTGACCGTGATCGATATCAATACCCTTGATGCAAAGCCTATTCCAGCAGGCAAGGAGACTGAGTGGCAGATCAAGTCCGCCGCCACGATCATCACGCCAGGCGATAGCGGCTCCACATACCGCGGGTACTACGAGCTGAATGTGCTCCAGGCCGGAGACACCATGAAGGGCTTGATCCTCGGCCGTCCGGACAACCACAAGGAAGTGCCGATCGAGGTCAAGCCGCACTATGTCGTCGGTATCGGCGTCGACAATCCCGGCCCGCTAGCCAAAAATGTGCAGCAGTTCATGTCTGCCTACTATTCGGCGGATAACGGCGGGTCGTTAGGGCGTTTTGTTACAGGGTCTTTCACTGACTCTGCGATCGCCGGTACCCCGTACAAATCTATCGAGGTAACAGAGCTTAAGGCCTCCAAAGACAGCGCAGATCCATCTCAAGCCAAGCCAGGAGATGTTGTTCACGTCTTGGTATCGGCCACAGCCTTCATGAGCACGACGACATTTCATCTGTTGAACGTGCCGATAAAAATGAAGTTCAGCCCCAACAAGCAGTGGCTGGTCGACGGTTTCGACGATCCCGTCGACTTCGGTGATGTGAGCTACAAGTAGCTCTCAGGGATGGGGTTTGGTGGGCGGAGCGGGTGTCGATAGCGTCCACTCCCCTGCTGGGCTTCGCATCAACGGCACGCCGGGCCCGCGGTCGTTATTCAATGCAGCTGCTGCAGCCGCTGTTTGGTCATTGTCCGCAACGGCGACGTCGACGTCGATACCCGCGACGGTGTAGTGCGTGATATCGGTGGCGCCGATCGTGGACGAACCACCGGGTGTCGAGTAGGCGTTTCCATCGAGTATTGCCTGGGGGTTCGGGGCCAGCACGGTTGTCCAGGCGTTCACCGGGTAGAAGATCTTGCCTTCAAGGAACTCAGGGCCTACGTTGACCCAGCCTGGCTCGGCCGGTGGGGCTCCGATCACACCGAGGGCGGTCCAAAATGCCTGATCGCCGCGCACGTAAACCACGTTCTGATCCAGTAGCGTTTCTCCGCGAGTTCCTCCCGCGGTGATGGTGCCCGATCCTGTTGAGCCATCGGGGATGTAGGTGAGCTGGATGCCTATCGGTCGGCCACCGACGGTCAACTTGCCTAAGACGCGGTGTGCGCCGGCCTTCTGACGCTCGAGCAGGCTCGTAACGCCGGCAGCTTCGAGCGTCGACAGCTTGTGCGCTGTGGGAGCGGGCGGTGGCGGCGGTGGCGGCGGGACCTCACGGTCAACGATCAGTGCAGTTGCCACCACGGCGGCTACGACCAGTGCGATCACCGCTGTTGGAACAATGAACCACTTGCGGTCGATAGCGCGCGGCGCTCGCCAATGCATGCTTTCTGGTGTAGATATATCCATCTGTGTTTTCCCCCTGCGTGTTTGGTGTTGCCAGTGCGTGCCGGTCAGGTCGACTCAGCGAGTAGAACGTGTAGAAGTTGTCCGGCCTGTTGTTCGTACTTGGCGTAGGCACTTGGGAACGCTGAACGCTGAACGGCTTGTGCGGCTTCGGCCAGGGACATGCTTTGCCATCCGTCGACTTTCATCAGCGCCGAATAGAACTTGTTCGCCGAGATGACAGGGTCCATGAGATCGCCTGTGCTTCCCCAGGTTTGGCGCTGCTGGAAGATTCCGACGGAGTCGTGGTCTTTTCCGATTCCGTCGTTGGGGATCGATAGCGAGGCGGGAACTGCTTCGTTGGCCAGGTTCCTGAGTTGTGTTTCAGTCAATCCGGTCATCAATGCGATCTGCATCGCCTGTTTGGACATTCCTAAGCGCAGGCCTTCGTTCACGATGGCGCGCGCGTTACTCATTTGCTTGGCCTTGAGGTCTCCGAAGACTTGTGGTCCGCCGGCGCGTCCGCCTGGGGCCGAGGTAGTTGGCCCGTCTAGGTTGGCGCCGTCGATCAGTCGTGCCAGGGCTTGTGGTGCCATGTTCACGTATCCGGCAGGCATCGTGGGCGTCTGAGGTGCTGACATGGCGGGCATCGCTGGTGCGGGCATCGGGGCTGACTGCGGGGCTGGCGCGGCCGAGAATGGGTTGGCGGCCGCGGAGGGGCGTGCAAGGGCCTGCTTGAGGGCTGACACTCCGCTCGGGTCGATCGAGCGGGCCTTATCGGCGCTGGCTTTGTCTTTGGTGGCCAAGTCGGTGGTGGCGCGCTTGCCCTTGTTCAGGGATTCGTCGGAGTCGTCGATGTTGGCTTTGGTGTTGTCGGTGTGGCGTCGTGCCGCTTCCGATATCGCGGGGTCTTCGATACCTGCGGGGTCGTGGTTGGGTATCTCGGCGCGGTGCCCCTGGATGGTGCTCTGGGCACGTGAGAAGGCGTCGTGTGCTTCGGCTTCGTCGTAGGCGATTTCAGGTGTCGTCATGGGAGCTGGCCTTGGCTTAGCTTCCGGTCGGCGTTGTGCCCGGGTTCAGGCCGCTCTTACCGCTGCTCTGTCCCTGACCTACCTGATTGTGTGTATCGGCGGTCGACGGGGTCGAGTGTTGTTCGGCAACTGCCGGCTGAGTATTGCCGGTCTGCTGGGTTTGGCTTGCCGCCGGTGAACCATCGTCGGCGAGTTGGAAGAAGCCTTGATGCGGTCCGTTGAATTTGGCGATTTCCTTGGCCTGGACCAGTTTCCCGTTCTCGTCGACTGCCCATGCCTGGCCGTCTTTCTCACCGAGATAGACGCCATTGTGGTTATTGTCTCCCATGATCACCATGCCCGGCTTCAGGTCGGCTGGGTTGGTGATGGGCTTGCCGATGTCCTGTCCGGGCGGGGGCAGTTTGAATCCTGCCTCGGTGGCTGATTGGCGCAGGCTCTTGTGGCCGGCGCCGTCGGTTCCGGTCATATTGTGTGCGAGATCTTTGAGTTTGGGGCTATCGAAAGTCCAGTCCTTGCCACCGATTTTGGTGGTGTTTCCTGCGTTCGGTGTTCCCGGCGCCGGAGCAGGGTTGGAGGCAGTGACGACCTTGCCCTGCTGTGTTGTGGTACCGGCCACCAGAGGCGGCGGGGCCTCCCCCGGCTTCTTGGGGTCCGCTGGCTTTTCCTTGTCCTTCTCCTTGGCCTTTTCTTCGAGCTTGTCCTTGAGGTCCTTGGGGAAAAGGTCCATAGGCTTTCCCGCGGGATTGTTCAAGCCTGGGATCTGCGGCATTCCGCTACCCAGGTTAGGGATCTGCGGCATCGCAGGCATCGGCATGCCGCCTGCGGGCATCGCGTTACGCAGCATCGAGGCAAGGTCCTTGGCAGGGTTGTCGGCCTTGGCCACCGGCCCTACCGGCCCGGAAGGTGCCGGAGCGGCGGGCGCGGCTGGTGCCGCGGGGGCCTGCGGTGGGGTCGACTGTGTGCGGCCGGTCGATCCACCACTTCCGGAATAGTTCGCGACCACAGTGAATGGATCAGCAGCAACCGACAGGGCTTGAGCGGTACGCGCCATCTTCTCTACGGCACTTCGCATTTCGCCGGTGGCGTCGGACATGTGCGATTCGTTGACCTTGTTGGCTGCGAATGGAAGCATGCCGGACGTCGAGTTGTTGATCTCTTGGCGGTTCTTGATGTTGATCTGCCGGAATGACTGGTAGGCGTCGTTTGCGCCGGTGGCTCCCTCGGAGACTTGGGCTCCGATCGCGGGCAGCACATCTGACTGCAATTTGGAGATCGCGTCAACCCCCGGCTTGGTCTTGGACCACAGGTCAACCACATATGGCTCGTCCGGATGCGACTTGTAGGCGCCGGCGATCGCGTCCTTGGCGTCGTTGAGCTTGGTGTTGACCGCGTTGATCTTGTCCATCACGTCGCTGAAGTTGGTGGTGGTCGTAATCGCAGGAGAGTCGGGCGACCAGATCTCGGCAGGATTGAAGCGGAAGGCCGCTTCGTTCGCGCGGACCATTCCGCCGTCCATCCGCTCGATGATCGGGTCACGGTTTCCGTCATGAGTCACCGGAAGGAACTGCGTGCGGGGCGGCTCCGGCGGCGCGTTGAGATCTGGAGCGGATCCGGTGCCCAGGATCGAGGAGATCAAGTTGTTGACTCCGCGGCGGAAATCAGGGTCGACGGCCCACATCAAGACCGTCAATGCCGTTCCGAGACCAGGGATTCCAAATGCGGCAGCACGCAGCGCAGCTGCAGCACCAAGGCGAGCACCCTGCCGCGCGGCGAGCACACTGGCCTCGCGCACGGCCTGGCGGGCGCCGTCTTCAGCGAACTTCTTGGCCAGGTTGTTTCTTGTGGCCTGCACTGCGGCGCGAGCCGAAGGGGATGGTGGCTTTTCGGCTGTGGCCGTGGCGGCACTGCGTGCCGATGATGCGGCCTTGTCCGTAGCCCCGTCTGAGAGGAACTTATTGGCTGCGCCCTCATTGAAAGCCGGTTCTGCTGCAGGCACTTTCGGCACCTCTGGAGCTTGATCTGCAGGTGCTGGATTGCCCGCAGCCATTCGTGTGAGGGCCGCGTTGACACGGTCGTTGCCGACGGTGCGGTTCAACGCGGCTGCGGCAGCGAATGATCCCAGCGGGTCAAAGCCTGCGTTCACAATGTCGTCGAAGGTGCTGGTGTGTGTGCCTGCGACGTTGGGCACGCTCTGCGTCAGAGAGGGCGCGCTCACCCCCGACGTGTAGCCCGGTCCAGGCCCGTTCGACGGTGTCGTTGGTGTCATCTCCGTTTACTTCCCCCCAGTGTGTGGCTTTTCGCCGCGGCCGATGATCCCGCTGGTGGCGACCTGTTGTTCCAGGTCAGCGCCAGTGAAATCTGGATCGGTGTTGATGATAGAAGCGGCATTGCTGGTTTTCCCGGAAGTAGCGCCGGTAGAACCTGCCGATCCCATCGGGGGTGTCATTGGCGCCATGGGCATTCCAGCGCCACCAGGGGTTTGTGATACGGCAGAGCCTCCAGGTGCGACCCCGGATGCGACAAATGGATTCGCGGGGCGGCCTGAGACATCAGCCGCTGTCTGCACCCCAGCCATCGTTGCGGGCTGAGGAATGGCATCTGACGAAACATGCGTTTGGCCAGCGCCTTTGGATAGCCCGGATCCATCCTCGTCTGGCGGGGCACCGAACTCGCTGCTTTCTCCATCGTCTCCGGGAAGCAGACTGTCCAACAGTGCGGCAGTCTGCGGATCGAAACCGGGCTGCTCCCCCGGGGTCTGGCCGCTGGCCGGGGCGCCGGATGGTGCACCGTTCATCGCGGCGGGAGCGAGCTGTCCGAGTGTTGAAAGCAGTGATGCCAGTGGGCTTGACCCGCCACCCATCGCGGCTGAGTCGGCATCGGGCAGATCTTGCGTTGCGTCCGAGAGAGTTTCGGCGGTGTTCTGCTCACCCCGGGTGAACCGCTCCTGTGCTGCCTTCTTGCGGGCAAGCAGTTGCGCCAAATTCTCGGTGGCCCGCTTGAAGTCCTCCTGGGTGGCGGATCCTGCGGCAAGCTCACGCGAAGCGGCGGTGACTGCTTCTTTGGCTGCAGTGATTTCGGCCTCTGACGGCATGGTCTTGTCGCGATCGGCCAGCAGTGCCCGGTGTTGTTCCACCGCTGATGCCACTGCCCGAGCTGCGTCCGTCAATTCAGTCAGGCGCTGCCCATTCTGGCTGGCGCGTTGGCGAAATGCATCGGCGGCGCCCCCTTGGGTGTTGTCCTCTAGCCCTATTCGAGCGAGCGCATCGGTGAGGGCAGCTAGGTCGTCGGCGACTTGGTCGGCGTCAGCCACGTGCAGTGAACCCGCTGAGCTTGTGGATGTAGTCGGCATGCCATGCCTGATATGCCTTGATCGCAACACCGTTGATAAGACGGGCGGCATCGCCGCGGTCCATCTTCGATACCGGGTCGGCGATGTACACATCGGCGACTTTGCCGCGCCACACCAAGAATCCCACCGATGGCTCGACCGGGTCGTCCATGTAGACCCCTTGTGCCAGGTCGAAGGCGGCCTGCTTGTGCGCGTCGATCGCGTCGAGCTCATCTAGAGCAGCGGTGATTTGCGTTAGTTCCTGATACATGGCGTGAGGCCCCCCTCGGTCGCAGTTACTTCTACGTCCCAGAGTAGATGCATGTCGTGTCCTTTGTGGAGATGCGGAGTCCGGTTGTGGATGAAATCTGCCGACCTGTGGGCGTTTCGTTTTTCTCGCGCCACCTATTTGCGGGCGTTTCGTTTTCGATGCTGAAAATGGCGGCGAGTCGGGTTTGAATACTTTGCGGAAGCCTTCCACCGCGCTTACACTCGCGCAATAGGGGGTGTCGGAGTTCCGAGGCCACCACCGTCAATATCAACGGAACATGGAAGGGCTCCTCATGAGCATCATCAAACTGACCCCCGACGAAATGCGAGGAATCGCCAACGCCGGGCAATCAGGCGTCGAAGATCACGGCAACACCTACAAGCAGATCGGTGTTCACGCTGAGCAGCTGGCACAGAGCTCTATGCAGGGCGAGGCCGGGCGCGCCGTGGAAGAGAAGGCCGTAGAGCTGCTGCAGTCGGTTCAGAAGCATGGCGAGATCGCCACCGAGAAGTTCCAGGGCATCACGCAGTTCGCCGACCGCACCGAAGAGGCCGAGCACGGCCGGCGCGGGCAGATCACCGCGATCTCCTCGCTCTAACCCCAGCAATCAGACGCACCAATTACCCACACTGAAGGGATAAACCCAATGTCAGGACCCATTGTTTACAACATCGGCGGGATCGAAGGCGAAGTCGCCGGGATCAACGCCCAGCATGCTCAGGGCATGGACGCCGCGCACGGCATCATGAGCCAGTACCAGAAGCTCGACGAGGTTGCCTCCGGTCAAGCCACCAACGCAGGTCTGGAGTTCGCGCAGTCGGCCGACGACATGCGCAACAAGGCCGGTGAGCTCGTCCAGGCGCTCAACCAGGCCGTCACCACATCGAGCAGCGATCAGCAGGACGTCGACAGCTACCACCGCGGCGTGATGGGGTCCTAGCCGCTCCCCTGCATTGTCCAGAATTAGAGGGCCCGCCAACACTTCGAAAAGTTGGCGGGCCCTTTTTCGTGTTGATACGAAACGCCCCAATTCATGCCTTTAGCGTGAAGAAGACAGCAGTCATCAATCACACAGGAGATTAGCCATGGCCGTACCCGTTCTTTTTACTGCAGAACTTTTTCCGTTCGCTGAGATCGGCGTCGGAGGAACAACCCTCGACAACTCTGTCGTTGCACTCAACACCGCGCTGGGTGAGTTTTTCACCGACAAGGTCGACCTTGCGGGGACTATCCCGAGCGGAGCAGAGAACCTCGTCGGTACCGACACCGTGATCGGATCGGGCGAAGAGAACACCGAGAACGTCGTTTACGTGACCGCGACGGTTGCCGTCGGTTTCAGAGGCGTGACACCCGAGCAGGCCGCCGAGCTGGCCGCGCAGTTCACCCACGAGGACTTCCCGCACATCAAGGTCGAAGTGGTCAGCGACGTAGACACACACGCATAACCGCACAGCTAGAGCTGTCAGGTACAAGATTGGCCCCCCAGGAGTTTCGTGGGGGGCCAATCTATTTCGATTCGCTATACCCGCGTTGAGGCTCGGTCGTCTTGAAATCCTCGATCGCGGCGGGCTTAGGTGGCCGCCTTCGGCCGGCCGAAATTTCAGTCTTCGGTGGCTTCGTCTTGCGTGGTTTCGGTGGTGGTGCGGCGGGTCCGGCGTTTGGTTGTCGGCAGGTACAGGGTGAGTGCCTGGTCGACGAAGGCACCTCGCGAGGGCGCTCCCCATTCGGGCCAGAGTTCATCAAGGAGTCGGCCGTCTTCGTCGGTGATCCCGGTGAGGGTGATCTGCCCGGTGGGTTCGGCGTGACGGCGGCGCTTGCGTATGACGGGCTGACGTTTGAACAGGCCGCCGGTACCGGCAGGCTTGGCGGGGTTCTTCCAGAATTCCTGAAGTTCGGCTTCGTGGGCCTCGACAGCGTCGAGCACGACCTGCCCCTGAGTGCGGGCGGTGATCAGGTTCCGGGCCTTCTCACGGATAATCAGATCGCGCAGGTCTTGCAGATTGGTCGCGGAGATATCGGCAGTGAGGGCTCCGGGTGTCGTCTCACTGGTTTCGGTGGCCACTTTGGATCGGCTCGGCTTTTTGGGAGCTGGCTCGGCGGGGGCAGGTGGCGCTTCTTTCTGCGGGACTTCCTGGCTCGTGGGCCCTTCTACGGCCTCTTCGGCTCCCGATTCGTCACGTGACGCCGCCGGGACGCCGGGGGCAGGAGCTGTCCCCTCGGCTACCGCTGGACGCTTGTTCTTCTTGGGCAAGGCCGGAAGTAGTTCGTCGAGGTCGTCGAGTTGATCGTTGAGGAACGCCGCTTTTGGAACTGCCATGATTCTTTCCTCTCTTCCCTACTTGGTGCTGTCTGAAGTCTGGACTGCGGCCCGGCTAAGCCGTTGCAGAATTTCGCGAGTGAGCAGTTGGTAGTCGTTGGCAAGGTTGATCGCGAGGTCGGCTGACAGGCGATGTGATCCCTTGCCCTTGCCGAGTCGCAGGGTTTTGAGTCGGCCACCGGTTGGCGTGGTGGCGGCCAGCGCCAGCTCTTGGGCTGTCTGGTTGTTGTCCCGTTGAGCAACCGCCGGGCCGGCGGCGTGCCTGATCGTGGCCTGGAAGGGCTCTACGTCGGTTCCCTGAAGGATCTCGCGTACCTGGTCGATGATGTATTCGTGGCGCAGTGTCGCCTTGGGGTCGACGTCGAAGAGCACCACGCCGAGGAGCTTGATTTGCGAGCCTCGATGGATGGCGCGTTTCATGCTGACTGCGAGCTGAGCGATACCGCGTAGTGAGGCCGCGTCTTCCTTGGTGGGGATGACGAGGTCGGTGCTGATCTCCAGGAGCGCTATCAAGAGCACCTTGTCGCCGTGTCCGGAGTCGAAGATGATGACGTCGTACTCGTTTTCTGCGTTCAATTCTCGCAGTGAATGCTGCAGGTTTTCGGCCAGATCGGGTGGCTCCGGGTTGCCGGCCACAGCGGTTGAGACCATGCCGATCGCGGGGCCGCCCATGACAAGGTCGAGGTTGGGGCGCACGTCTTTGATGACGGTCAGGGGTGTCGCGTACTGGAACGCGGCGGCAAGGCTCTTTCCCTTGTCCCATTGATCGTCAGGAACGCCCAGGTCATCCTGGGTGAGGTTTCCCTGCTGATCCGCGTCGATCACCAGGACTCGCCTGCCCTTCGCGGCGAGCGCTTGGGCTAGGGCTGATACGAGGGTGGTCTTTCCCGACCCGCCCTTCTGGATGGCGACCAGCAGCCGCCGCGGCAGATCGTCCTCTAGCACCGAATCCGGTACAGCCAGGCCTGTTGTCATGCGTACGACCATACATGACTACAGCTATACATAGCGGATAGTTAGCCCCCTTAGTTATGGGACTGTAATCAGACGTATGACTAGGCGATCACTCCGGCTAATCATCCCCTAGTTGATATCCGCTATGAACCACTGCGTAGACAGGCGATGCCACCTGGGTAGCTACAGAAGTGTAGGCGCCATATTTGAACCATAAATGCTTCCCGCAATACATCCCCGTGCACACGCCCCTTCGATCGGACACGGCTACCGGTAGTTGCATCCTGTTGCCTACACGGCTTGCTTTAGCGATGTGTACACGCTGGAGCGCTAGTGAATTATTTGGTAACTGCACCCCCATGACATCCCCTATTGATTCTCCTTTAGATTCAGGGGTGCATTCAGGCTTATGATGGCGCTTGACCTCGCGCGATTGGATTTCTATAGCATCAGCCGCAGTTACAGCTGAGCACTCTGCGGTAGGTACCGCGATCGTTAACGGAGTGTCTACGCCTCGTGAGATTCCTAAGGAGACTCTCTTGTTTAGTGGCGTTGCACCCTCGGGGTGTATAGAAGGTCGTTGTCCTGCATCTATCCGTATAACGATACGAGAATTAGCCTCGTATGCGCTGGTAGGCGGGCATTTCGACACGGGCGTAGGGTACCCCGGGGATGTGGGGGTGACGCGATGGAAACGCGGGGGAGTGTCGGTTCTGCTGCATGGCAGGTTTAGACAGATTCAGGCTGGTTGGCGCAGAGGAATGCATGTCTGAATGTCAGGGCTATGACTTCCTGGTCGGACCAGAGAAGTTAGGTGTTCGAGCTGGCGAACGTGGCTACGGCGAGAGGAATGTCGCGTACCTTGCTGCGCACATCCAACCGATATTTCGAGCATATCGGTTGGTGGAGGTGGACCCGGAACTAGCTGGTTGAATATGCACGCAGTGCCTCTGTGCTGGGCGCGTTAGATGTTGTTCGAGCGCTCTCGATACGTGCTCCAAGTGGGGGACTTACGAAGTGGAAACTGGGGCTGGCGGTGATACAAGCGCAGGTTTTGAGGCCCCATTAGGTGAGGGCATCAGGTGTGAGATCGCGCAAAGTTCCCGATGTTGTCGGCGTAGCCAAGGTACGTGAAGGGCGCATGCCAGCGGGTCCCCGGCGAGCGCTTGGGCAGCCAGAGGACGTGAATTGAGACTCGTCACGATCGCGCAAGTGGTGTCGTGGATGTTCGCATCCGCCGCTGGAGGTAGGCGCTCGGACGGACTGGCGGTCCCCGAGCATGCGCTGCTCCGGCGGATACGGGCGGGAGCCCGGTTTCCCCACTGCCGGGCCATCTCGGCGGGGCCTCGGGGCGTTCTTCGGTGCGGGACGGGGGCCAAATTGCGTCTCCGGGCGAGTGCGCGGTCGGGGACGGATTTTCGGGTGCCAAGGGGCCCGACCTGGGGAAATAGAGTTGGCGGCCTAAGGTCGCGCACGGTTGATATTGCTGTTTGGCGCTCAGGTCGACGCTGGCGTCCGCAGATGCCCCTTAGCGGCAGTCCCCCTCCTAATCCTCAGATAGGACCACAGCGTGCGCGCCAGGCCATTTGCAGTGATCAGAGATAGGGGCGGGGCGAAGTTAGGTTCCCCAGCTTCCTAGCCGGGGGAGTTTGAGCGGTGGGCGCGGTTGGGTGTTCTCGTTGACGAGTAGGTCCAATACTTCTCGGGCCTTGGTTTCGTCCCGCGCGAGAGCGCACCATCCATCGGTCACGCTGTTGTTGGTGTTGACGGCGGTCCATTTTCCGTAGATGACCTCACTCCCGGTGGGGAGCCAGAGGAAAACACCTTGGCGGGTCCTGCTGAAACCGGCTGGCGGCCGGTACCAACCGACAAGGACCTCATTACCGAACACCTGTAACTCACCGCGCCAGCCGGCATCCAGCAGAAGCTTGTCTCCAGCTCGGAGCATGCTGACGGTGTGTAGATCGACGTGGTCCGCCTGATGGATCCCGCCTTGCCATATGGCCCACCATGGGCCGTTGAAGTCGACGGCTTTCGGGACAATCCCGGCCATCTCGTCAAGAGGCATGTCCAGGGCTTCACTGAGTGCGATTGCGTCGGTGAGGGTTGGCTCCTTTTCACCGGACTCGATCTGCTGATACTGCTCGAGGGGGAATCCAACAGTGGCTGCCGCCCGCGCGGCTGTCAGTCCAAGTTGCTTGCGGCGAGCCAAGATTGCGTCGCCAGCGACCGAAAGGGGAGTAGCAGTTGGCTCCGCCGCCTGAAGTTGACCAGCAATTTCGGCGAGTGAAACATCCAGGATCTCGGCTATTTTTCGTGCAACGGGGAGCGGTATTGGTCGTTCGCCACGCTCGTATCGTTGGAAGGTCGTAAGCCCAATCCCGAGAGCTTTGGAGAGTTTGGCTTGTGACCAGTCAATCTCCTTGCGGCGTGCACTGATGATCTCGTGTCCACTCGTCATCTCAGCTCACCAAGCCGAGGATCGTGTTCCAACTGGCAAGTCTCTGATCGACAATCATGAGCTCTCCAGCGTTTCCAAGCTGCGCCCGCACCTGGGCGATACGTCGGAGTACAGACTGGTACCCATGGTTGCCAACCTCGTCCAATGCGCGAAGTAGTAAGTCACGGGCGCTGACGGTCTCTCCTTCGGCGGCCGCGACCGCGGCAAGGTCTGCACATACGGAAGCTCTTTGCTTGGTGTCGCTGACCGCGAGATCGTCGAGCGCTCGCTCAAGGGCTATTCGCGCATCGCGAGATCGGCCAGATGCCAACAATATAGTCGCTTTAAGCGTCGCCATCCGTGTCGGAGTAAGCCAGTCAAGCCAATCCGGCTCTGCATCGCTAACCGCAATCGCCTGCTCTGCCTCTACGAGTAGTTGGAGGGCACGATTGGTGTTACCCGAATACGTCTCGACTTCGGCCGCAACAGCGCTGACCCAGGCATGTAGACGTTTGCTAGCGGGGGCTTTGTGGGTAGTTGATTTTGCCAGTTGAATCCAGTTCCATGCAGATTCATCGTTTTCGGCATTCATGGCCGCAATGGCTAGGTGCGCTAGGACGGTCGCGGCGATCGCTGTGTCGTCGCAGCGCTGGGCCTGCTCCAGCGCCAGTGTGAAGTGCAGATAGGCGTCCGCGTTGTCGTGGATATCGAAGAGCGCCAGGCGTCCAGCAAGGAGATGGACTTTGGCCGCGGCGTTCGCGACGAGCGGGTTCTGTTCTGAGGTTGCAGCAGCTAGGAGCGCGTCTCCGAGATCTGAGTGGGCGGATACGGACGCATGCAACGCCCGGGGAGGAACTGTCCAGTAGAGCTTTCGGAATGCTGTGGTCGCAGTGTCGAAGTCGTTGATGGCCGTGTCCTGAAAGGTCTCATGGATCCGGGGCCTTACCTTCACTTGACCTGCCGTGACGCGATATCCGGGCTTGGGTATGAATCCGAGCTGGGTAGCCGGCCGTTCGAGGACTGCTTCAAGCGCGTCGATATGGGGCTGTTGAGGCCAGGGCGGATCCGCAGATTCCCAACGTCGGATAGTGCGCTCCGTGATGTCCAGTTGATAGCCCGCCATCGATGCGGCCGTGTTGAGGGCGCGTCGAAATGCCGGACGGGAGGTTAAGCCCTTCGATTCCCGCGCCGCGTAGAGGCGGGCGTTCCCGATCGGCGGCGAGGACATGATGCGTCATCTTAATTCCAGCTGACCAGGGAACATGCATTCAGTGTGTGACATGACCGTGTCCATGTTTGTCATAACTCCAGGTGGTTCGAGTCTGGGCTGAACCGAACGGAGCTGAAACGCCCGGAGAGCCGAAACGCGCCGCGTCCGCATGGGGTTGACATGTAATCCCGTACAGGTTTACCTTTGCATCCCATACGGGCTATATCGGAGTTGAGGTCAGAGCCAGGCAGGGGAGCAGGGATGACAAAAAACCTCCAAACGGACCTAGAAGCGGCGCCCAACGCCTGCTTCGGGACCGCTGACGAAGAGAATCGGACGATCCAGCGCACCAACGTGGTGTTGATACGCCAGCCGGCAGGAAAGAAGCCGCGCGGATCAGTTCCGTCGATCGCACGGCTTGTTGAGCTCATGGACTCAGCCTTCACATCTGACTGGGAGAGTGCCGCGCTGTGCGCGCAGACCGATCCGGAGGAGTTCTACCCGGAAAGGGGTGGGAACGCGAAGGTTCCCAAGCGCATCTGCAGTGCTTGCCCGGTTCGCGATGAGTGCTTGGCGTACGCGCTGGCAACAGATGAGCGGTTCGGGATTTGGGGTGGGTTGTCCGAGCGTGAGCGGCGGAATCTTCAGAAGCAGATTGCCGCAGATGTTTCAGGGGCTGGTGCTGGTAGGCGGCGGGCCGGATGAGCGCGGAGTCGATGGATCAGGACGCCGTGCTGCGTGTGTTGGTGGCGGCGGCCGAGACCGCGCGTAAGTCGTGGCGGCAGCGCAGTTGCGATATCTACCACTGCGTTACCCGTGCGTGGCGGGTGCACAGCATGCGAGCGCCGTATGCGTCGGTGATGTCGTTGGTCCGCGGAGTTGTCCCTGATGGGCAGCCGCTTGCCTTCAATGATCGGCCAGGAATGACCGGCGAGGGGATCGCCCAGATTTTCGTCCAGGCCGCGCTTGTGCGTCGACAGTATTTGGCTTCCGCGTCGTCGTCTTCGGCGCGGGTGAATCGGGCCGTCACCGGGTCGCGTCCTCCCCAAATTTCGCGCCCGGTGACGGCCCCTCAGTCTTCTGCGGCATCAGTTCTGTATGCGCCGCAGGTCAATTCGTGTGCTTCACCGGTGGAGGGGGCTGGTGAATCACATGTCCGAGGGGAAGTGCTGCCGGCGGGATGGGTCGGGGCCCGTCGGCAGCACTCTCACCAGGTTGTTGGTGGGGCAGCGGTTTCATGACTTTAGATTCCGCGGTTCCCGAAGACTTCGTTGTTGCGAATGAGGAGCGCTCGAGTGAGGCCGCGCGGCGGCGGGCCGCGGAAGCGCGGCGGGCGTTGAGCTTGTTCGAGGCGGAGGGCACCAATTTGGGAAGTGCGGAGGTCTGGAGGAAACGCTGGATCGATGTGCTTCGTTTGCGTGCCGAAAACGAGAAGTCTTCGCTTCGTGAGTTAGGTGAGCTGATGTCTCCTCCGATGACGAAGAATGCTTATGCTGGCCAGCTCGCAAGGGCGTGTCGATTCGCGGATCGGGTTGAATTGCGCGACAGGCGATTAGCTGCGGCTGGAGTTGTCGGTGGCTCGTCGTATTCTGCAGGGCTCGGGGCAAGTGTCAATGGTTCTGGCGCGGTCGACGCGAGCGTGATGGAGCGGATCGATCTAACGGTGGGGGATGAGCGATGAGCGTGGCCGTGCGGGTTTGTGCAGCAAGTGAATTGCGGCTGGGGCAGGTTGTGTGCGCTGCGGCAGGTATTGATCGCTGCGAGGTGTGCGCAGTCACCACGGTCGATGATGTGCTCTCGATCGAGGTCCGGCCCGTGGGTGGGGGATTGACCCGCAGGTTGAGTGCAGCCCCTGAAGACGGTTACCGGGTTGTCGATATGTCAGTCGGCACCCGGGGCTGTTTGAGTCTGCTTCGCCGTCTGGGGGTGATGTGAAGTCTTCACTGATCGCTCGAAATCTGTTGTCTCTTAATTCAATTCCATAGTGGGAGCCCGAGAAACTGAAAAGCCCCCCGAAGGGGGCTGATCAGCGGTAGTCACCAAACCGGTGTTCGCGCACCGGGTTCCCGTCGAAACAGGAGATTTGTCGTGCCAGACACAAATGACGGTAGCGTGCACCCTTTTGCAGGGGAAGTGCGGACCACGAAAAATTTTGGGAAACACGCCTTCACCTGGCCTTTTGATGGTGAATCTTCGGGCGTGTCGCGTCCTGTTGGGCGTTCGTCGGGCCTCGCAGGCGACATCGGGGATCGGTCATGAGGACGCCGCCGGGGGTCAAGTCGGTGCTTGAGCGGCATCGGGTTCACCAGCTTCAGCAGGCTCACGAGACTGCAGCAGGCGAAATGCTGCACGCCATGCGTTGGTGCCGGTCGTTTCTTGGCCCTGGCCCTTTGGTGGATCCGGACGAGGCGGCACCCATGTTGCGCGAGTACGTCACGACGTTCTACTACGCGGTTATAGCCGAGCGTCCGCGTCAGGCGCGGGTCGCTGTGGTGATCGCGGGTGCCCTAGCCCTGCAGATTGTTGTTGAGGGCTCCGCTGCGGCGGTGAGTGACCGGGACATGGCGTACGCGGCGGCCGATCGCGCAGCTCATTGTTATCCGCCTGAGAGGTTGTCGACGGCCCACGAGGGGAGAGTTCACCTCCGTAATCGCCACCAACAGTTCGAGGATGCGGTGGCGGTGGGGAATCGGGACAAAGCCTTGAGGGCGGCTTTCGAGATCGTCGCAGCGGCCATCCGGTTCGCGTCCGAACTTCCCGTTCAACAGCTCGGAGATCACTACGCCATGGAGGCAATGCGATGACCACCACCACTAGTGCTGAACCTTTGGTCGCTGCCCACGGCGGCAACGGTTCCGGGCCCACGGTGTTGGTGCCGGTGAGCTGGGTGACCCGTAGGACGGCGCTGCATAAGCAGCAGCGGGCCGAAGCGCAGCGGATGCGCCAGCGAGGCACTCCGGTTCCTGCTATCGCCGCGCAGCTTGGTGTGGATGCGCGCAGCGTCTACCGGTATCTCGACGCGCCGGCGCCGTTGGTTGAGGAGGACCTCGACGAGGACGAGTGGAAAAAGCGGGCTGTGTGCGCGCAGACCGATCCGGAGGCGTTCTTTCCCGAGCAGGGCGGGTCGACGAAGGAGGCCAAGCGCGTCTGCCAGGGCTGCGAGGTCACCGCCGAATGCCTGAAGTACGCGCTGAAGAACGACGAGCGGTTCGGGGTGTGGGGCGGGCTGTCCGAGCGGGAACGCCGCCAACTCAAGAAGGCCGCGGCGTAGCCGCCGACCGCCGTAAACGGTTAAACAGGAAAGGGTTTCACATCATGGCTACAACAGCGATGAAGAAAATGACGGCGTGGGACTGCCCCATGTGCAGCGAGTCGCCTGCCGAGCCAGTAGTCCTGGAAGGGCAGCGGTGGTGCTCGGCTCACGTCGAGTGGTGCATGTGCGGGGGCGCGATGGTTCCCGGGGAGGATGCGTGCCGCGGGTGCCTTGAACTGATCAAACGGCCCGCACTTCCACGCGAGATAGCGATCGCGTCATGATCGGCTTAGCGGCCCTTCGGCACCTCGGTGCGGTTCTACACCCCACCCGGCGATATCTGGCTGCCGCGCAACTGGTGTCGGGAGCGTTGGAGCTTGACCGAGTCGCCCAGCCGATCATGACCGCTTCGCTCAGCGAGGCCGGGCACGAGGTGGGTGCTGCCACCGAGCAGCTGCTCAAAGCGGTTCGTACCGACAACCCGACCCAGTGCGCGATCGCGGCGGCGGAATTGACGGTAGCCGCATTGCGACTTTCCGCGGAGCTGCCCGACCCCTTCCGGATCAGCTTCGACCGCGCCTATCTCTGCGTCCAGGAGCAGGCGTGGGCGGAGTTGACTGCGGCCAACGAGGCTCACCCCCGTCCATGGGTGTCGCTGCACGAAGGCCTTGGCGTGGTCCTTGAAGAGGTCGTCGAGCTCGGGGAAGCAATCGACAGCGGCGACACCGGGCAGGTGCGGCTCGAAGCGATCCAAGTGGCTGCGATGGGGATCCGGTTCCTGGCCGATCTGACCCCGATACGTGCGGGGCTGATGATCAGGGATGTGGCATGACATCAAGCCCCCTGTTGGCGCGGTCATCGCGCCGTACTCGTGCAGCCACGCGCCGCGGGAAAGTAGCCGAGCACCGTCCTGCGATGCGTAGACGTCGTTTCGCGCACGACGCAGACACCGCACTTGATCTGTTTTCCGGGTTCGGCGGGCTCACCTTGGGCGCAGAGCGGGCTGGTTTCACCACGATCATGGCGGCAAACCACAACCCCTACAAGGTGCAGGTTCATGAGGCGAACCATCCTCAAGTCGAACACTGGATAGCCGATCTAGTCGACCCGGAGTCCTCGGACTATCACGACGTGCGTGACTTGCCGGCCGCCGACCTGCTTATTGCGGGCGTTTCCTGCGTCAATCATTCGAGCGCGAACACCAAAAAGGCTTACCGGCAGGGTCTTTCGCTATTCGATCTCGATGACCCCGAGTATGAAGCGAACGTCACCCGGTCCGAGCGTGACCGCGCGACCGCGAACTGTGTGCTTCATTACGCCGCGGTGCACCACCCGCGCATGATTCTGGTCGAGTGCACTACAGAACTCCAATCGTGGGGACAACAGGTTCCTGGCAAGAAGTACGGCGATGGATCCACCTATCGGTGGTGGATCCAACAGTTCGTGAATCTGGGCTACAAATACCGAGTCCTGTACCTGAATTCGATGTTCTTCGGTGTGCCTCAATCTCGGGACCGGTATTACTTGGTGCTGTGGGACAAGCGGATACCCACACCGGATTTAGATCACCGGCCGCACTCGTGGTGCGGCTTTTGCAACCGCGTCGTCGAGGCGGTGTGGACGTGGAAGACAGGGGTGCCTCCCACGGGAGTCGTCCGGTACGGGAAGCAATATGTGTACCGCTGCCCGTCGTGCCGTGCGATGGTGGCCCCTCCGATGACGCCTTCGTTGGAGGCGCTCGATCTGTCCAATCTCGGTACCCGAATTGGGGATCGGAAGAAGCCTCTGGCCCCGGCGACCATGGAGCGTGCGGAGCGGTGCCGGCAACGGTTCGGCGAGTTTCCCGCGGTCCTGATGCCCGCGAAGGCCGAGCGGGGATCCGAGCGGCACCCGTGGCAGCCGTTGGCGACGCAGACCAGTCAACAAGAGACTGCTGTTCTCTCGACAGGCGCAGTCATGGTCGCGGCGGGCAACAGTTTCGAGAGGCCCGGATCAAACTGCCGCAGTAGAGATTTCGGGCAACCTTTATGGGCGCAGACCGGAACCAACGCTGTCGGGATGATCACTCCGCCGGTGGCGATCGCTGGGCAGATCATGCCAGCTCATCGCCACAACGGAGACGGTAAGCACATCACTCAGCCGATGGACACCGTAACGAGCGTGCACGAGAAGTCGGTGCTGCTGGCGGTCAACAACTATCAGGGTGCGCCCCGGGGGGTTGATGAGCCTCTTCCCACCCAGGGGGGCTCGGAAACATTGAGTCTGATTTCCAGCGGTGTTATGCCGTTCCGTAAGAACACGACGCCGACAACCCATGGCGAGTCGATGCCCACCGTTACAGCCGACCAGATTCCGGGACTGCTGACCGCAGCTGGCGTGATGAAGTACAACCAAGGCGCCGAGCGGCGTGTCCATGGCGTCGATCGGCCCATGAAAACTGTTGTGGCGGAAGGGGCTAGCCAAGCTCTGCTGTTCTCCGGATGGATCAACAACAACGGCTCGATCGGGGAAGCCAAGTACCGGGCCCATCCGGTCAGTGATCCGCTCGGCACCGTGACGGCGCAAGACACCAAGTCCTTGCTCACCGCCCAATGGCAGGAGACGCTGGCCGACCTCAAGTTGGAGGACTGCTACTTCCGCATGATGGCCTCCCATGAGGTTGGCCGAGGCTGCGGTTTCGACGTCAACTTCGGTGGCTACAACGGGACTTTCATCGTGTGGGGCAGCGAGCGTGACCAGGTCGACGGCTACGGCAACGCCGTGTCCCCACAGGTAGGGGAGTGGATTGGCCTACGCCTTCGGGCCGCTCTTCACGGTGAGGAGGTGGCATGAGCGAGCAGATGACGCTACCGACGTGCTGCCTACCTGGGTGTGTGCAAGTTGTCGCCGAGTGGGACGAAGCATGTCAGACCTGTGCAAGCGAGTGCGGCCATTTCCTGCAGCGTGTCAGTTCAGGGGTCGCCGCGGCGCCGGAGCAGCTTGCGGAGGTCTTCGCTGAGCGGGACCGGGGCACCAGAGCCGCGTACGCGGCGCAGGCCGAATCGGATATCGCGCTGGGCAAGCTCGCCGGCAAGTACATCGACGGCACGGGTCGGGCAACGACACTTTGGGCGGCGCAGGTGGCTTCGAGTCAGGTTGTGCGGAAAGCGATGCAGGTGTGCTGGATGTGCGAGGAACGGCGCAGTTGCACTCATATCGCCGGCAGATGGGAATGCGACCAATGCCGGGACATCACGTGAACACCACATCAAATTCAAACAAGGAGGACGGGGCAATGACTGTGTGCGAGGAGTTCGTCAAGACTGGGGAGGCATACCTCGAGCAGCACCTGAAGCTACTTGCGGTCGACTACACGTTCCCGTTGTCGCCGTCAGATGCGTTGTCGCTGTATCACTTTTTCGTCGATACTCTGCACAGCAATCCGCAGTCGGGGCAATTTCTGGCGCATCTGCTGACGGCCGCAACGGTGCGTCTTGCCCGCGATCACGCCGGTGACCCGGAGGACGGTTATTCCGGCGCGGGGGCTTCGGAACCCGGGGCAACAGCACCTCACCAGGCTCCGGAGTCGGGTGCTGGGTGCCTGTGCTGCCGAAACAACGGTGTGCTTCCGGAGGCGGCCATCAAGGGTCAGCCTGTTGGGATCCCCGGGATGGTCGACGGCGATGCCATCTTGCAGTGCTGCGAGGAATGCATCGGCGCCTTGGCATTTGGCGGAACCCACCCGCATGAACTCGATCCCTCGATCGCCCGGGGGCGATGATGGGCGACAAGACACACATCGAATGGGCCGATGCCACGTGGTCACCGGTGACCGGCTGCACCCGGATCAGTGACGGCTGCCTGAACTGCTACATCGAACGATCGACACCAATTCGTATCGCGGGCCGAAAGTTTGACGGCGAGGCCATTGGGTCGAGTCTGGCGATACAACTCCACCCGAACCGCCTGGACTGGCCGCTCAAGAAGCGCGACGGCCGGAAGATCTTCGTCTGCTCACAAGCCGATCTGTTCCACGACGACGTGCCCGACGACTACATAGCCAAGGTGTTTGCCATCATGGCGGTCTCGAACCGGCATACCTTCCAACTGCTGACAAAACGCCACGGTCGGATGCATGCGTTGCTTTCACGTGAGAGTTTCGCGGACGCGGTAGAAACACTCGGAGACAACATGTTCGAGCGCCAGATTGACTGGCCGCTGCCCAACGTGTGGCTGGGTGTGAGCGCCGAAGACCAGAAGCGCGCCGACCTTCGCATCCCGTACCTGCTCGACACCCCGGCCGCTGTGCGGTTCGTCAGCTTGGAGCCATTACTTTCGGCCGTCGAGCTGCAGCCGGACTGGCTGCACCCGATCATGCGTACCCCAACGCCGGAGTACCACGCGCTCGGCAGGCGGATCTCGCAGGTACGCGGCTGGGGGGAATTTATCGACTGGGTGATAGTCGGCGGCGAATCCGGGCCCGGCGCAAGGCCGATGCATCCCGATTGGGCGCGCTCACTACGCGACCAGTGTGTGGCCGCTGGTGTGCCGTTCCTGTTCAAACAGTGGGGCGAGTGGGTACCAGAATCGCAGTGCCTGCACGGGAAGAACACGCCTGCAGCATTATTTTCGGCTGACGGGACAGTCCGTCCACTTGTCAACGGGAAGCCCGCAAATCCACCGTTTGCGCCCTCCGGCGACATGACCATCCGACGCGTCGGTAAGCCTCGGGCAGGTCGCGAGCTCGACGGTCGCACCTGGGATCAATTCCCTGAGGCGGTGGCATGATGCCGCGTCTGATGTCGGTGTCGCTTACTGAGGATGCCGTGGTGGCACGGACGAAGACGGTGACCCGGCGGTTGGGTTGGCTCGACCTGAAGCCCGGCGATCGGTTGACGCTGTGCCGCAAGGTGATGGGCCGCAAACAGGGGGAGCCGTTGGTGCGGCTCGTCGACGTGGAAGTGGTGTCCGTCTATCGGCAGCAGTTGGACACCATCACTCGGGAAGACGTCGCGCGTGAAGGGTTCGCAGGCTGGACTACTCGGCGATTCGTCAAGTTCTTCTGTGACTCTCATCGGGGTTGTGATCCGTGGAGCGAGGTCACTCGGATCGAGTGGCGGTACCTAGATGCTTGATCCGATTCGGCCGCCGATACCTGCGAAATGTGAGCACCGGCCCACAACCGGCGGCGTGGTTGTTCCATGGGCTAACGTCCAACTCGCCGATGGGGGCGTTGATTTCCGGTCCCAGCACGAAAGCCGGGTCCAGCAGTGCTGGCGTAACTATCTTTGCCAGTTGTGCGGCCAGCCGATCGGACGTCCGGTCGTGTTGTTTGGAGGACCTCGACAGGTTGGTGCCCTCCAGTTCGACGAACCACCACTGCATCCCGAATGCGCTGTCTACGCATCGCAGGCATGCCCCATGGTTGCTGGAAGGCTTGACCGATACGCAAGCCGCGACGTCGTCGCCACCGGCCACCGCGGCGCTACCTGCCCCGATCCTGAATGTGATTGCAATGGATGGGTTCCCACGCCGGGTCTGACCGCGGGGCCGGGCGGTGAGCCTGCGCATGACTGGTACGCCGTTTATGTATCTGGCTATGCGCTCGGTGTCGCGGCGGATCAGCCCGATCGTGTCCGGGTTGCGGTCGTGGTGCCCGAGCAAGTTCTCGTGGTGCGGCACGTGTCGACGCCTGGCGGCGGGAGGACCTGGAAACGGACGAGGCTCGATGAGGTGGTCTTCAGTGCCTGACTTGGAGTTGTGCCCAATCGAATTCGCGGAAGCGTGCGCGTTCATCTATCGGCATCACCGGCATCATCCGACCAATCAGGGCCACAAGTTCAGTGTGGCGGTTGCCGATGGTGATCGGGTCGTTGGGGTTGCGATGATCGGTATCCCGCGGGCCCGGCATTTCAATGACGGTCTGACGTTGGAGGTCAATCGCTCGTGCACTGATGGCACCCCGAATGCGAATTCGATGCTGTACGGGGCGGCATGGCGGGGCGCGAAGGCGATGGGATACCGGCGACTCGTGACGTACACGTTGGCCAGCGAGTCTGGAGCTTCGTTGAGGGCCGCCGGTTGGCGTGTGGTGGCTGTTCGGCCGCCCCGTCAGGGATGGAATATGCCGGGGCGGCCGAGGGTGGATACCACCGCGCATGGTGTGCAGCGCATGTTGTGGGAGGCGGTGTGATGGCTGAGCAGCTTTCCTTAGTTCCCGGGTCCGGCAGGGCTGTGATCAGTGCCGATGGGCTGTATCGGTATGAGCTGCATCGGAGTTGGGGGGCGGGGCCGGTGGCGGAGTTCATCATGTTGAACCCTTCGTTCTGTAGGGGCGCGGGGTGTTCGAGATGCCTTGTGCGGTGGTCATTGTCGGTTCCTGTGTGTGCGACACGTGTCGTGCATGGCGGGTCAGGCTGGCGTGGTCGAGGTGCTGTTGAGTTGTCGGGTGAGCTGCTGGTTGACGTGGTGGGAGGCTTCCAGTTCCAGGAGGGTATCGCGAAGCTGTTGTTGCAGGCCGGTGTTCCGGTCTTCGAGTTGGGTGATGCGGCGTTCGAGTTCGTATGCCGCGTCGGTATCGCCGAACTGGTTGTCGTGCTGGGTTTCCCGGCCCAGGGCTTCGGAGAGCCGCCGTTCGAGTTGAGCGATTCTGGTGGTGAGTCGCCGGTTGCGTGCTCGCTCGTTGTCGACGCTGGCCTTGAGGGAGGCGTCGGTGACGTGATCGGACCTCGGCGGTGGCGGTGGGCTGTTGGTGGCGGCGTCGATGTCGGCTTGCAGTTGCGGGTGGCGGTAGATCAGGCTGCGGTGCACTCCGGCGGCGCGGGCAACAGCGGAGGCGGTGATCGGTTCGCCGTTCTTGATCATGCGGTCGAGGGTGGCGCGGACGGCGGCTTGTCGGCGGCTGCTGTCGGCGCGGCGGTGTCGGGCCAGTGCGGTGGTCATCGGATGTGCACGGCTCGGGGATCGGTGGGTGTGGGGCGCCCCGGCATACCGAGGTCGACGTTGCGGCGGGCGCTGCGAACGAGCTGCACTGCGCGGTCGAGAAGGTCGCGGTCTTCCTGGGTCATGCGTTCGGCGGATCGTTCGAGTTTGGTGACAAGCTTTGAGACAGCGCTGATTTCCTCGTCGGCGGGATCGACTTTGTTACGAGCCCAGGTGTCCAGATCCCGGGCGGCTCGAATGCGTTGGCGGGTCTCTAGGAGCCGGTCATGGTAGGCGCGCAGTTCGGGCAGATACGACGGGTCGCTCCGGAAATGCGAACAGGCGATACACGTGAATTTATAAGGGCAGGCGGCGCCAGCGGCTTTGATGTTCGACGGTTCTGTGCAGACTCCGTAAGGCACGGCGATTTCGCCGATCTGCATGCGTGCTCGGGTGGCGTCATCGATCTCGGTGGCCAGCGACGACCACACCGTCTTGCCGTGGTTATCGACTTGGCTGGCATAGATGCGGTCAACAGCTGTGCGCAAACGCTTTTCACGGACCCGGTAGTAGATCTGGGTGGTGGTCATCGACCGGTGATCAAGCAGTTCACGCAGCACATCAGGCCCGGTTCCTTGGTCGGCGTGCCGCTGGCAGTAGGTGTGCCGGTAGGCATAAGGCTGAATCTTGTTGATGTCAAAGGGTTGTCCCACATCATCAACGAAAGGCACTTGCATCTGCTTGATGGTGCCGCTCCGTCTGGGGATGCTCGCGGTGTGAACGGCGGGGAAGCCGCGCACCCATTTGCGGTGGTATTGGCCGTAGGAGGCGCCGCTGATCGAGAACGTCCCCTCGTGATTATCCTTGCCGCGCGGGAACAGGACCAGCTTGTGCCGGGGCGTCTTCGGGTATTGATCGAGCATGTCGGACTGCTGCGCCTGGATGATGGCGGCGGTGTCGTCGTGGATGGGAAGCCGCCGGTTCGCGCGGTTGGCTTTGTGGTTGGTCCAGATGAGCACCCATTTGCCGTCTTCGCCGGACGTCAGGCAGTCCCACGGCAGGCTGCATATTTCTTCGGGTCGTCGGCCGGTGTCCATCAGGATTTCGGTCAGTCGCCGGATCATCGCGTTGGCTTCGGCTTCCAGCACATCCAGGGCGCTGGTGAGCGTTTGAAGGACCGCGGCGGGAAGATCGCGTGCGGTGCTGTCATCCAAAGGCGGTTGCGGAACGTCGGTTTGGAAGAGCACGAAGTCGCTGGCCAGCCCGTGCAGCGGCCGTCCGGGATCGATCAGCCGCATGTCGCGGCAGTCCGCGAGGAATCTGCGCAGGTTGCGCAGCAGATTGGTGCGGTGATGCGCGGTGATCTGACCGTCGTGTTCCCATCGTTTGAGCCGGTTGAGGTGGTTGATCATGTCCCGCCGTTCCAGTGCGGCGGGGAAAGCGCCGTGGTCGGATCTTTCAGCCAAGGTGCTGCTCAAGTATCGGCAGGTCGTGATCACGTCGCGGATGACGACGGCGAACCGGTCACGAAGACGGCTGATGACTTCGGTAGCCCATTGCTTGGCGGCTTCACGAAGCCAATCCTGCTCCAGCACAGTGAAGTCAAGAACACCGTGCGCCCCGAAGATGCGCAGATCCCACGTGTCTTCCAGGACGGCCATCTCAACACTGGTCGAGATGACGTGGAGGTGCTCTTGGACGTTTCGCAGCAGCCACCAGCAAGCGCCGGACTTCTCGGGCACGGGCGCGTTCATGATGTCGAGGTACTGGCCCTGTTGCAGATAGCGGATCAACGCCCGCAACGGAGCCAGGCGTATGTCGCCTCCGTCGCCGAGTCGTTTCTGCAAGCCGACCAGCAGTTGCATGCGCACAAACTCGGGAATCCCGCGCATCGAAACGATGACATCCCAGTCCAAAGCGGGTTGACTGATGGCCCACGACTTCGGTTTCAGGGTCGGATCGAGCTTGGCGTCATCCTGCCAACGCTGCCGATGAGCGCTGCAAAAGCTATTGCGCGACACCGCGATACGCAGACATGCCGAGACCACGCATTCCCCGTAAGAGGCGAACGGCTCGGGGTTGGTCGCGATATAGGCTGCCGGACTCATCTTGCGAACCAGACGCCGCCGGTGGTGGGTGACGCACAAACGCCCGTAGTTACGAATCCGTCCACAGCCCTGAACATCACAGGCGGCCAACGGGATTGCTTGATCCGACTTGAGGTTCGGGCCGTCTCGGATGATCTCTTCGATCGGCACCTTCCGGGTCTTGGCCTGATACACGCAGCCGTTGCAGGCGCCTTTGCTGTTATCGGCTACCCGGTGACATCCCTTCGACGGGCAGCGGTGGTTGCGGAAGATCGGACCGGGTTCAAGGGTCAAGGACACCTGATCGGGATTCCACCCCACCGTTTCCAGGAATACGGGTTCCAACAGAGCAGACAAGCCTTCGATGGTGTCGGTGCGCGGTGGTGCCTGCACCAGTTCCAGGGCGGCGCTCATGGATGCTCCTTCGCTATGTCAGGTCAAGTTCCGGGGGACGGGGACGCGCTCTACCGCGGCTCTCAGACGGGCTGCGGCCGGATGCAGATAGGTGCGCGAGGTCGTGTCCGGGCTCGCGTGACCGGCCAACACTTGGGCTTCGTCGATGGTGCCGCCGTGATCGAGGACGTTGCTCAGCATGGCGTGACGAAGCATGTGTGGGTGCACGTTGCGTTCCAAGCCGGCCCGCGCCACCAGCGCCTCGAAGACCTCGTTGATCAGGCCCGGCCGCACACTCGATCCAGGATTCGGCCCGCCCAAGGTGACGATAACGAAATCGCAGAAGGCCGCACCAGCAACCATGTCCCGCTGCGCGGACCAGTCATCGAACATCCGCACCACCAAAGGATCGCAAGGCAATTCGCGCGAAATCCGCGACTTCGCCGCCGCCCTATTCGGATTCGCTCGCTTGACGACATGCAGGTGCGGCCCCTCGGATCGGCATCCGACATGCTTGCCAGGCAGCAAGTGGACATCCGACAGTCGCAGACCCGCGATCTCACCGCGGCGCATACCCACACGCACCGCCAGCATCACGATCAGCCGATCCCGAGCATTCAGACACGCCCGCAGCAGCGCCACCGTCTCCTCATCGGTGGCCCGCGGGATGCCCTTCTCCACCACCTTGACCCGGTGAATCGGCTTCATCCGGTAACGCAGACTCGTACTCTCCCGCCGCACATCAGCGGGCATCCAACGGTCATCAACCACCCGATACAGAGCATCAATAGCACTCTGCGGCAACACTTTCACCGCAACAAGATGCTGATAGAACTCGCGAACACCCGCCAGAATCGCGTTGATCCGGGCCGCGCCCCGCACATCATCCAGGCCGGGACCGACGAATCGCCGACGCCGAGAGTCATAGCGGCGCAGCCAAAACACGAACCGGCCGAAGGACAACGACGCCGTCGACACGCTCCGGCCCGTCATCGCGCACCAGGTCAACAACAGGCCGATCGCTCCCGCATATGCCTGGGTCGTGGACTCTGCACCCCGCGAGAGGCGATCGAACAAGAACTCGTCAGCCAACTGGACCCGCAGATCATCGGCGCCCAGCACCGTCCAATACCGCTGCCCCGAGGGCAGCACCACGGCGAACTGGCGATAAGGGGCCTGGCCGGGAGACGCATCGACTTGCAAAGGGGACCAAAGCTCACTCATCTGCAACCCTCGCTGCCAAACCGTGAATCGATGCCTACACGCGACGCTAGCCCCGACCTACCGTCCGAGACCGCACGACACTCCGCCCGTGAACGACAGGCCAACAGAACAGAATTCACACCAGTCACGACAGCACCAATCGCGACAATGCACGACACAACACCCACCCCGACCGAACAGACAACGGCTGATGCTGATGTCGACGACGCAACGATTCGCCGCTGCATAGGTTTCGCGAAGCAATGGGGATATGGCGCCCTGGTGGTGCGCAACCTTTATGCCTACCGTGCTACGGATCCGGGCGAGCTCGTCAACATCGAAGATCCGGTCGGCCCGGAGAATCGCGAGTACCTCGGACGGGATGGCGCCGATTGCACAATCGCTGCGTGGGGCGCCCATCCGGCGGCCGCCGGGTGGTGGAGTGGGTATCCATTCGGCTGGCAGCGCCACGTAATCAAACGCCGGCGCTTGTATTGCCTCGGTATCAATGCGAACGGGTCGCCCAAGCACCCGTTGTATGTGCCTGCTGACCGTGCGTTGACCCGGTGGGAGCGCCGTGATGGTTAAGCGGCACGTATACGCGCCCGCGCTTGCTGGCCGGGTTGCGATGTGGGAGTGCATTCATCGTTTCGGGGGTGGTTGTTTGGCTGGCCGATAGCCCGTATTGAGCTGTGCCGCACCAGTTTTTGAGGTGATGAGCACGTTGCCGGATCTGTGATCGTGGCGTCGGTTGGTCCGTCGCCTGGTTTTTTGCACCCATATTGAAGGAAGAGGCGACTTTGCTGAGTCGAACTCGGGGTACTGCTTACCCTCAAGAAGGTCAACAGTTTTCGTTGTCGCTGCTCGCAGAATTGGCGGCTACCAGCGGCAATGCCCGTAATGGTGATGGCGCGGCAGCGGCGGAACGTCGTTCTAAGCGGGGTTCGCTGGCGGTGTGGATTCGTGTACATGGCGCGGTCCCGGCCACCGTGGCAATGGTTTCGCGGGCCCGATGGATCAACGTGGTTAGTCGGTGGGCGGCGTGCAGCTGCGGCCAGGAGGCTCTTGGTCAGTTTCATGTTCGGGTCGATCGATTTGTGCGGATCTCTGAGGCAATGGCGCGGCATGCGCACGGGGGGACGGGCCGCAATATCGCGGTGACAAACCGGCGGATTGCAGAAGAGTCGGGATTCTCAGAGTCGAGCGTGACGATTGTGCGTCGAATCCTGTTGTCCTCCGGTTGGTTACATCAGTCTGCTGCGGGATGCTCCAGCCGAACAGGCCGATCGAATCGGCCGAACATCGTCCATCTGACAACACGGCGGCCTGTGGATAACCAGCGTCAGGGCGCCGGGTCTTCGAGCTGCGTTTGCGACCCTCTCCGTAGTTCTCAGGTGAGTAACAAATCTCTAGTTACGAATAAACCTAAAGCGCGCCGGCGCGCGCTGCGGGACTCTTCGCCGAAGAAGGATCCGGCAGCGCGGCGAAGATGGACGGCGGCCTACCAGATCGCAGATGAGTTGATCGGCCGCACGGTGGGCCTTGGTGATGCGCGGGGGCAGGTAGCGACTGCGTTGATGCTCAGCCATCTGCGCCTGGAAGCGTGGTCCGGATCAGAGCTGAAGGCGGCTTTGGACGTGTGTGCGCTACGCAGTCGCAGGAATTGGCCTGCAGAGGAGATGCGCAGGCCTGGCGGGTTTGTCGCTTGGAGGCTGCGGGAGTTGCCGGTTGCTCCAGAGCATTCTGCGGCCCCGGCACCGTATGTGTCGCCAGGACCTGCCCCGGTGACCGGTGAAGGCCGGGCGCGGGCGCTGGCCAGTGTGCGTGAGCTATTTGCGGGCCGGAGGGGCCGGAAGGCCTCGATGAGGGGCGGCGAGGCTCGCTGCGAGGGAAGGGGTTTCAACTATGTCGATCTCAGTTAGCCCGGCGCGGATTGGCGGTGTGTGGTGAGCACGGATGTGAAGCGGATCATGGGACAGCATCGGTGGCTGCTGGAGACGATCGCCGACGACCGGCTAGGCAAGGACCTGAAACTGCTGGTGCTGTGCACGATGGCGTACATCGCCGAGCATCTCAGCCGGGGGGCGCGGCCGCGGCAGGGAGAGGCGTGGCTGGAAGCGGTAGGGGCGATGGCAATGCCCGGTACGTCTGCGGCCCGGCAGCGGATCTGGATTGGCCACACGATTGAAGCGGACACACCCCGTTATGTGCCTGTGAAACTGCCGGTCGGCGCCGGATGTGTCGCCATGCGGGACGGCGGGCAGCCCTGCGGAAAGAAGGTGATCAAAGAAGCGATAGATCGGCACCCGATCACTGGGGAAGGGCGCGAGGTGGCGTTCTGCAGCGGGCATTGGTCCCACGAGCTCAGCTGGGAGTTAGAGCAGAAGATGAAGGCGTGGGCTGCCAACGGCCGCCCCGAGCCTGAACCGAATACCGGTGGCCTGTTGGGGGAGTACCTGAGATTCAAAGACAGCGGCCCGGCGGGCTGGAACTTCTACTACGACTGGGCGGTGTATCCGCAGGCTCGCATCGAAGCAGGTGGGGACAATCCTGGCTTCTCGGTTGTCGCCCCGGGCAATGGAATTCAACACCCCGAGGTGAAATCCGATGATTCGCTGCAGCAGCGGCCGATACTACGAGTGGTTCCCGCCGGTTCAACCGTTGACGGGAGATCACGGCAATGACATTGCAGGCCGACCATCCGGCACCAGTTACCGACAGCGCCACGGAGTTCGGGCGGCAGCCCCCACAAGACCTGGACGCGGAACAATCCGCATTGGGCGGCATGCTGCTGTCGAAGGATGCGATCGCCGATGTGCTGGAAAAGCTGCGGCCGGGCGACTTCTACCTGCCCTCGCACCAGCTCATTTACGAGGTCATTCTTGATCTGTACGGGCGCGGCGAGCCCGCCGATTCGGTGACGGTTGCCGCTGAGCTGGACCGTCGCGGCAAGATTCGCCGCATCGGGGGAGCCCCCTATCTGCACACGCTGATCTCCCGGGTGCCGACCGCTGCGAATGCGGGGTATTACGCGGGAATCGTCGCCGAGAAAGCGTTGCTTCGCAGGCTGGTGGACGCCGGAACCAGAGTCGTGCAGTACGGGTACGCCGGCGCAGAGGGCGCCGATGTCGCCGACATCGTCGACCGGGCGCAAGCTGAGATATATGACGTTACTCAGCAGCGCCTCGCTGAGGACTTCGTGCCGCTGGAAGACTTGTTGCAGCCAACTATGGACGACTTGGACATGCTGGCCTCTAACGGCGGAATGTCCAAGGGGGTACCTACCGGGTTCTATGAGCTCGATGAAGTAACTAACGGGCTGCACCCTGATCAGATGATCATCGTGGCGGCCAGACCTGGTTCGGGGAAATCCACGCTGGCAATGGATTTCCTGCGTTCATGCTCGGTCAAACATCAGATGCCCTCGATTATTTTCTCGCTGGAGATGTCGAAGTCGGAGATCGTGATGAGGCTGCTGTCGGCCGAGACGAACATAAAGCTGGCAGATATGCGGGCGGGCCGGATGAGCGATGACGACTGGACCAAGCTGGCCCGCACGATGGGTGAAGTCAGTGAGTCGCCGCTGTACATCGACGACTCCCCAAACTTGACGATGATGGAGATCCGGGCCAAAGCTCGTCGTCTGCACCAGAGGGTTGGCCTCAAGCTTGTGGTCGTCGATTACCTGCAGTTGATGAGTTCGGGCAAGAAGTGCGAGTCCCGCCAGCAGGAGGTCTCCGAGTTGTCTCGGAACTTGAAGCTGTTGGCCAAGGAGCTTCACGTACCGGTGGTGGCGATCAGTCAGCTCAACCGCGGCCCAGAACAGCGCGTCGACAAGCGCCCGCAGGTCTCGGACCTTCGCGAGTCCGGCTCACTGGAACAGGACGCAGACATGGTCCTGCTGATTCACAGGCCCGAGCAGTACGAGCGCGACAGCCCACGTGCTGGCGAGGCGGATCTCATCCTGGCCAAGCACCGCAACGGTCCGGTATCGGAATTCCGTGTGGCATCAATTCTTTCGGTTGCAAAATTTGCGCCTATGCCTCGAGGTGGGCACATGTATCCACCCGAGTATTCCGGCTAAATTCGGTCGCGATTAGCGCGGGTCATTGAAGGGCGCCAGGATGGCCCGGGGTGGTCAGTTGCCCGATGACGTCACTGTGTAGTTCAGCCAGGTCGCCGCGCTTGTCGGCGCTGGCGCGGAACGTTTTGGAGCTGCGGCGGAAATGCTCGAGCGCCTCCATCAGAGCGTCCCCGCCTGCTTCCATGTCTTCTATGGCCGATCGGTAATCGGCCGTCGCGGCTGCCTCGATGTCCCGGGCTATCCGGAGCTGGCGGATCGTTTCGTCTTTGGCCACGAGCTCGGCGCGCAGATCGGCGACGTGCGCCTCGAGGGCGGCAATACGGCGTACCTGGGATGAAGCATCGGACGGCGAGCTGGTTGGTGATCCAAGGAATGCTTCCTGGTCTGCGTAGATCTCCCAGTGGTTCTGTTTCTCCCCCGGGACTACGCGGCCTTGGAGTCGGCCGTCTTCGACCATCCGTCTGACGGTGCGGATGTCTTTCCGGAGAAGCTTTGCTGCCTTGGGCACAGATAGGGTCGGTCGGTCCTCAGGGGATCCGCCGTCGACGTCCATCAATGCTCCTTTGCGACCCGGGCTGTCACTGATCGTATCCCCGCTCACCAAACATGGCATAGACCTATCGGCATGGGTTGATTCACGGCATATCGACCTGCGTAAATGCCTTGTTTGAAAAACGACACGCCCTCTTTGGAAGTGGCAATGACACTCCGCAGGCCGTACCATGTACTCATTGTCATAAACAAGGCAATGCTGCAGTTCAAAACATGTTTTCAAGAAGGCATTGTAGTCGAGGAAGGTGCGCGGTGATGGCGAATCACGTGGCTGCTGTTGAGCAGATAACCAGGCGCAGCCGTAGCGGTTCACAGACCCGTAAGCGCGCCGAGGCCGTGAAGCTCAACCTTTTGCCATCTGAGGCTACCGCTCTGCAGAAGCTGGCCGAGAGTGGCGGCTTCCGTAACGTTCAGGCCTTCATCATGGACCGCTTGCAGCCGGAGATCGCCGCGGTCTCCTAAAACACTTTTGTCACACGCGTGTACACGCGTCGCGTGTCGCGCGCGTGTACGCGCGCTTTTCCATGCGAACATCCCTGTGGATAACGATTCAGCAGCAGGGAGGTGAAGCCGTACCGCCGGCATGGCGGTAGTCATCATTATCAACGGCCAGATTTCTTCGTGACAGGTGACCCCTGTCCGTATTCGTAAACGCCTGGTATTCCAGGGTTTTCATTCATCGGTATAACGAGCACGAGCCCCCGGCGGGAACCAGGGGCTCGTGAAAACCGAGTTTGCAGCTCGGTTGTTTTGCCGTCTCTCCACACCTAAATGAAGGGACTGTCTTGATGACAGGTCTCATAATAGCGCATGCCCAAGGCGTAGCGCTAGAGCCAATTCGCGCGCCGCGCAACAGATTATCGATCCCATACCCCACAGAACAGCTGCCGGTTGATGTCGCGCAGCCGACGGGATATTTGGGGATTTCTAGACCAAATTCGTTGCGCAGGAATCCGTTACGCGATACACGTCTTGCCGCCGGAGCGTGAACGCGTGATCAGCAGAGCGGTTGTATCGAATCGGGCATACCAGGCCCGGGTGGCGGCTGCCCGGCATTCATGGATCCGCCGGCACAGCGAGGCGGGCGCGGAGCTGCCGGTGTGGACGTCGCGCGGAGCGTGGGTCGAAACGCTACGCAAATGGACGCTCACCAGCGACTTTAAGCAGGCATGTGCTGAGTTGAACATCTCGATCGCCGGAGCCACAGTGGTTGCGGTCGCCGCGGTGTGGTCGACCTTCGCCGATCACGGCACCGGCCGCAACGCTGCAGTTACCCGGGCACGGATCGCCGCCGCCATCGGATGCAACCCGAAGACTGTTACCCGAACGTGGAAAGTATTGGCGGCTGCTCGTTTTGCGGTGGAGGTCTATCACGGCCACGGATCGGCGACCGCGCCCGGGTACGGCAAGCGCCCGTCCATCTGGCATCTAGTCAGCCGGCAGAACGCGAACACTGATGCTGTGGAAAATGTCCCTCTACCGCCGATAGGCGGTTGTAGTTCAGAAAGTCCCGTAGGGACTAACTCACCAAGAGTGCGCAAGCGCACACCGAACCGGATCTGCCGAAATGTATCTGGGCGGCGCTCACGCGCTACGCCCAGACCTCTGGCGGTGCAACGATTTGCCGGTCAGTTCGTAGCTCAGACGCAGGGGCTTGGTCTTGGTCATATCGGCGCGATCTGTGATGCGTTCACAGCCTCGGGTCTTGATCTCGATTTGTGGACCGTCAAGGACGTCCGCGCCGCCCTCGATGCCGATATGCGTGCCATGAACTGGCACTGGCCGGACAAGATCGCCAACCCCGCCGGATTTCTGTTGACCCGGCTTCGGCGCCTTCCAGCTCGGCCCTCAACTCCAATCCACAAGGCCAAGCCGGTGTCTCGCTGCGCTAACCGCACGGTTGGACCGGCCGCCCCACTTGGCCAAGTCCAGAGCTTTAAGTGGATTCATCCGGCACCGGATGACGGCTGCTGCGCCAGATGCGGAACCCCAGGTGCCCAACCGAGGCCTTTCCTGCCTCCAGGCCGATCACAACTGTGCCAATCATGCTGGGAGAGCTAGCCAGAGGTGCGCAGAAAAACACGCAAAAATAGATATAAGAGTCGCTAGTATGCCGGTATTGCCTGTTATTATCACGGCAATAACAGCTAAACATGACGGGGAGCTGCGATGAGCGATGTGCATTCCAAACGGCTCGGACAGTTGGTCCGCGCCCGTAGGAAGCGTCTGCAGATGCACACAGTGGCCGATCTGGCAGCAGCGGCACAGGTATCGCTCAGGCTAGTAGGCGATTTGGAGACAGGCCGGCGCAACAATTTCTCAGAAGCCAATAAGGCGGCTGTGGAAAATGCGCTCGCCTGGCAGAACGGCTCGATTGACGACACGCTCAACGGAGGTGATCCGATCGAGTTAGATGAGGCCCATATAGCTCGAGTCCGTGGCGCTTCGCTGGCCGCTAGTTCAAGTGCGGGCCTATTCGAAAACCTGGCGCACACCGCACTGAGGCTGGACCTGCAGAAATCAGACCGTAGGGCGCTCACCGAACTTTTGAAGACTTCCAAGCTCAAAGAAGAGACCCTCGAGCCGTTGTCCGGCAGTCCTGAAGTGGCACAAAGTCTGAACGCGCTGTACCGCGACAGCGTCGCTGAATTACGCAGGATTGTTGAGCGAAGCGACCAGCAGGACGGGAAGTGATCATGGTGGGGGATAAGGAAACTGGCTCACCTGTGCTGCTGGTCAAGGACGGCTGCGTCTGGGAGCTGCGGTTGGACGAGGTCGACACCGATGTACTGGGTTGGCTCCTGGGCGAGCACGCAACCGCTGGCGGCCCTGTTCGCGGGCTCTCACGCCGCCAGGTGGTGGCGCTGCTGGGAGGGCCCGTCCCTGATGATTTTTTTGCCGCTGACCTGGAGTTCGGCGATGAGAACGAACTGGTGCGCGGGTGGTTCCCCGAGACCGTCCGGCGCTACCTGAGTGGTGAACGCCCACACGACCCCGATGCTGTATCCGCAGACGTCGAAGAACCGGCCATAGATGAGGCTGAGACCGCCACAGGCACCCCGGCGGCCGAATCCGGTGAAAGCGGGCCCGCCGCGACGGAGGAAGCGCAGGCGTGGGCGTACAAGTCTCGCCGCTGGACCGATATCGCTTCGGTGAAGCCGATCGAAACCCGGATGCTGATCGTGACCAGCTATGGCGTGGTCACCCCCGGCGGCTGGGTAGCTCACGGACCCCTGCGGCAGTGCACCGACCTGCAGGAGCTGGTTGCGCAATACCCATGGGCCAAAGACATGCCCGCCAAGCCGAGCCCCGGGGAGCGGCGCGTACAGATCTGGATTACTGGCGAAGCCCTACTTGGCGCCGGGTTCGCGATCCACAAGCTTCGGCTCTCAGAACTGCCAGACAAGGTGGCCGAGGCATTCGGTGTCACCGTCAAGTCCTTGCAATCAGGTTGGTTCACCGGGTCTTTCCCGCTCACCGACGGCTCTATTCGTGAGGTCGAGTTGGTCCTGATGCCGTTCCTGGGCACGCAACCCTCGCGGCAGCGGCCCAACGACCGCGGGCTGGCTGGCATCAAGGGCCGAGACAGCTATCTACCCGACGATGAAGTTGCCGCCGCCCACAAGCTGGCCGAGCGGATGGTGTGGCAATACAGCCTGGCCTCCGAGGGTGTGATGGCAGCGCCGCGCTGGGCTGATCCGGCCGCCCAGATTGCGGCACCTATCATCAAACGCGCCCGACCAAAAGCGGTGAACAGCAAGGAAGCCCCGCCACTCAAGCCTTGCCCGCTGCCCCTGGAGATCACCGGCGGCACCAAGCTGGTGAGCCGCTGGTGGGAGAACTGGTCGACAGCCGCTGACATGCCTGAGGGCGAGCTGAGCGGGATCGAGGTCGACCAACAGGGCGCCTACCTGCCGTCGGCTGAAGAGGCGTTCCTGGGATACGGGGAGCCGCGGTGGGTCGATCCGGATCCGTCCGTGTACACGCTCAAGCGGCCGCCGTTCCAAATCGCCGAAATCGTTGTGCCAGCGGGCAAAGACTGCGACGGATTGTCCCGGCGCCTACCTCTACCGCTGCCGTGGATGAAATGGGACGAACCGGTCACCGGACAGGCGATCACCACCGACGTGCTGCAGCTGCTTGCCGCGATCGACGAGGGTGGTGCCGGGCTGTCGATCGACGAGCTGGAATTCCTGCGTGTCTACCAGTGGCCCGAACAACACCGGTGGCTACGCGGTCCGGCTGAAGTCTTTCGTAAGGCCCAGCAGCAGGCCCGCGCCGAAGGTCACCAAGACCGTGTCGACATGATCAAGGCGATGTTCACCAGCTTCTTCGGCAAGATGAGCTCGGTCGAATCCGAAGGCGCCTGGAAATACCCGCTACTGGAACTGCAGCAGCCCGCTTGGTACTGGGATATCGAGTCACGCACCCGGTGGCGCTCCCTCAAGCACGCGGTGTACATCGACCGCGAGCACGGGGTCGCACCCTACAGTGTGAACCGCGATGCATGGATCTACCGGATTCCCAAGGGAACTGAACCAGGGTTCCTGGAAGACAAACGCAATGACGACGCCACACTGCACAACGGAAAGTACCGGGTCAAGAACACCTGGGACGTGAGCGAGTAATGATCGAAGCCGACATGGCTCCGGAGGAGCGTGAGCCACGCCCAGCCCGCGGCAGCGCCGGATGGCGGGGGTTCGGCACAGCGATCGCAACTTTGGCTGAGCGCAAGCTGCGCGAGCTCGGCGGACGATGGAAATCTGCTCCTGCCCGCCAGCAGCGCGCCGAAGCTTCGCGGCGGGCCCGCGCCGAGATGGCCAAACGGATCCAAACCCACACCGGCAAGAAATATGCACCCACGACGCTGGCACGCAAGGCCTCACGCAACGAGATCCCCGCCAACGTCGACGAACGCTGGCTGGCACGATGGGCCATGATCGACCGCAACGGCGGCATGAAGGCCCTAGCCGAAAAGCGTGGCCGCACAGTCAAACAAGTCGCCACCTGGCGCGACCGCAAGGGCCGACGCAAGGGTGCGAAAGCCGGGCGCCGGCGCGGCGGTGCAGGGGACTGGCTGGCCGGTGAAATCGAAGTCACCATCGGGGTCCGGACCCAAGGTCTCGTATCGGCCAACGGCGAAGAATACGACCGTGACCTGCCCTCACCCCGCGACAAGGAATACGAGTGGCTCGAAGCGGACGAAGAAGCCGCCATGGACATCCGAGACGCCTGGAACGACCAAGACACACAGGCCCTGGCCGAGGTTCTCGATCAGCTCATCACCGACCAGGTTCTGCCGTTCTGGCCGAACCTGCCACCGGATGCCTTCTACAGCGTCACCGAGGTCGAAGACCTCATCTTCGATGAACAATTCGACGATCTCTGAGTTCCCGCGCGCTTGTGGCACTTCAAGCTCGCGGTGAGAGACCGGATTCCCGCGGTGGAGACATAGACACTCAGGGAATCGGCGTGCCGAATAGTTGGATCTCGACCTTAGATCCGATTTCCGTAACGGCCTCAAACCCGGCCCGCCAGTCGGCAGCTCCCTGCTTACTTAGGCTGTGCTGCAGGTGTACTAGATCTTCTAGGTGCACGCACAGACTCAACAGTGCCTCGCGAAATTCGTTGTCCCACTGATCATCACTCGCCATAAACAGCAGTATCGATGCCCGCCCGTTCTATTCGCAAGAATCAGTGCGGAGCTGGAAACCCGCAGGTAAGACCCCTGCATTGTCAGCTTGAATGTCCAGTGCCGGGCAAATGGCCACAGTTAAGGGCCCAGCCTGTCGGTTGTTTCTACGGCGACACGCTGACCTTGAGGCCAGCGTGTCGAGTCTTTGCTTCACAGGTGGTGTCGCACGACCTCGGTACCTTCCGCGTCCAGGAGGGAATATGAAAATCCGAGTTGAGAACGAATACAGCGACGGTCACATCGTGACAAGCGAGTTGGACGTTGCTATCGAGGAACCGTCCGATGTCTCCAATGACAGCGCCATGGACGATCTCTGGTTCAACCTGAGAAATTACGGCGGTGACGGCCATGGGGCCAGCCGCCGCGATATCGGACTGGCATGCACGATCACGATCCTTCGCGCTACGAATCAGGACCTTATCGGTAGATCTGACGAGTGGTTCGATGCACCGCACTCCAGGGGATAAGCCTGTGTGCCGACGATTCGCGATACCGAGGGAAGCCTGATGGCGATCAGCAAGTACACAGATCTCAATGGGGTCGAGCAGACCTCGGTGAAAGGTCCTCGAGGAACGGTGCTGGTGACAATGAGTAAAGGGGACACCCGATACACCGTTTGGTTCAGCGACTCCCTAAAGACACTCCTGAGGACCAGCAGTTACACGCAGGCGTTGAAGACAGCGAAGCGCAATGCAGGAATTGCCTCGGACGAAGAATCGGACGGAACGGATCTGTGACGAAACACAAAGGTGCACAGGAGGAAAGCGCAGCAAGTTTCGCTATCGAAGTGTTCGGTTTCGTAGATGAGCTGCGCGAGATATCTGAAAAGATCCGTACCTACGGCGCGGCCCGGACATCGAACTCGCCGGAAGTGCATGCCGACCACCATGGATACGCGATCGTCGTTGTTGCGGCCAAGCTGGAGTGGTATGCGCGCTCACACCTAGCTAGAAACGCTTGTCTGGTTGGCCTTGTCGGCGGCGTGCTCGACGGGTGCCCGCAACTTGACTCCCCGGTCCTGCAAGAGGAGGTCCCTGTGCCAGAGGCGCCAGTTGCGCGTGTAGTTGCCTGCACTAAGCGGATCCCTGCTTCCGAGAAGGCCCACCACTTGCATGCGGCCGCAGGTTCCCTCGAGGAACTGACCGTGCGCATGATCGCTAGCGGGGTCACGTCAGGAGAACGAGAAACGCAGCTGGTGGCGAAGATTCGTCGATCGGTACAGGAGATTTCCGGGGAGGTCAGCGGATCGTGACTAGCTCGAATTTGACTGCCGGCGGATCCGCGAATGGTGTTGATACGGAGAGGCTGCGCAAGGTCGGAAAACTACTCCTCCCGGTGATCGCCTACGGTGACGCTGCCGGCGCTCCGTACGAGGGTGAACCGGCGCAGCCGAACAAGGGACGTTTGGTTCCCTACGACACCGGGCTCTTCGGAATTGCGCCGGCGGGCCAGTGGACTGACGACACACAACTGTCTGTAGCGATGGCTCGATCCTTGATCGTTTCGGGCGAATTCGATCTGGACCGGATTGCCCACGAGCATGCAGTTCAGCTACGGACGACCCCTGTCAGGACGATGCCCAGTGGAGTCTCGGTGGCATTGGGGTGGGGCGGATCTACTGTGTCCGCGGTCGACCTGTTCATGAAAGGGACACCACCTTCGGAGACAGGAAGCCCTGGTGGTGCTGGAAACGGTGTGGTGATGAAGGTGGCTCCGCTGGTGTGGTGGCAATCCGCCTGCGGAACCTCAGCGCAGCAGTCGATCGAAGAAATAGACGCCCTCACAGGTTTCACGCATGACAGTGCTGTTGCGCGAGTGTGCAGCCGCGTGCACGGCACCGTACTGCGATTTCTACTAGAGCACGGCGGCGACCCCGAGGAGATCGTCAGCGTGGCCCTGAGAGCAGCACACGCCCATGAAGAGAACCTTGCCGCGCCAACCCATATCAGCGAAGAACTCCAGTACCTAAAGGGTCTGATCGCAGGGGATTGCGAGCAGCATGTACGTTCCAAGGTCTCCGGCCTGTCGGTGCGCGCGAGGAACCTCTATGGGTTCTACGCACCTGAAACGCTGGCGGCGGTGTACGGGGCTTACCTGCAGTGGGGAGGCCGCCGGCGGTTCGATGAGCTGATCTACAACGCGATCAGTCTCGGTGGAGACACAGATTCCACTGCATCCATGATTGCAGCGATGGCGCTATTCGGCGCCGGCGGAGACATCGATATGCCCGCCGATATTGAAACTGTGCACAAAATTGAGGACTTGCGGTTGTTGTCAGCGAAGCTAGCGACCACCGCAGTAGAGGGAAGGAAGACAATCTGATGTCAGATGTGGGGAACGGGCCTGGCCCGGAGGGTGATTTCCAGATGACGCGCGACGAGCATGTCCTGGATCTTCGGCGGACGGCCGTGGTCGGGGAGGCGGCGGAGTGTGTGACTAGGGTTGTCGTGGTGAAAGACGGGATGTACAAGGAATATTGGGCAGACGGGTGGAGGATCTCGATCCAGGATGCTGGCCGTACAGTGAAGTTCTTCGCTCGCGGCGACGGTAGTGCAGCAATCGAGACACGGGCAGCCGAGTTTGGTCAGCTGATGGGAGTGCCTTCCGAAGAAATCAAACGGTTCACCGCCGATATTGCCGCCGCTGAAGGGCAGCCAGATCGATTCGAAACCAATAAATAGCCGCTGCGCCGGCGGAATCGTGGCTGGCAGGGCAGTGTCGTAGCTCGCGATTAAGGTTTGTTTCCTGTAGGGGCGCAGCCCCGTCGAAGATATATGCGAAACCAATTGCACAGCAACAACATTACGAAATAGGTTGCGCCGCAAGGCGTAACCGTTCTATTCTTAAATCATGTTGGGGTACAACACAATACGTGTCAATCATTCACACGGCGGAGCCGTGCAAACCCCACATTCAAAACCGTTGATATACAACAACACTCAACACTCACAATCGGGCGAAGCCCGATCGCGTGGAATACCTACCACCACGAAAACTTAAGACACACAACACAACTCAGCAACCCGCCTGGTTAGGCGTGGCTCGCCACGCCGGTTGTGTTTGCTGTGCGCGTAGCGCGCAGCGTCTCTCTCACGGCGTAGCCGGG
>Ga0265327_10000159_pt1 | contig 145537 bp, 123 predicted proteins | sample 41621metaG_FD_202089 | JGI IMG/M metagenome (GOLD analysis project Ga0265327, IMG submission 202089) | Rhizosphere microbial communities from Carex aquatilis grown in University of Washington, Seatle, WA, United States - 4-16-21 metaG | ecosystem: Host-associated > Plants > Roots >... | reverse complement strand
TTACATCAACCATGGTACTTGCCAATGCAGTTTCGTAAGGCGGATAATCAAACAAAGGGTAGGTAGGCACCCTTACTTCATGATAAAAAATATTGGCATGAAATCCACTTAGCCTTACCGGTTGCTGGTAAGTAATGAAATGAATGTTATGGCCTTTATCTGCAAGTGCTTTACCTAATTCAGTTGCTAATACACCGCTACCACCAAAAGTAGGGTAGCAAACGATTCCAATATTCATACTCCAAAAATTTAAAGTTCAATAAGTTTTTTATATGGCAGGATGCAAGTTAGGGGAATATAATTCATCATGTATTCCATTCATGTATTGATATCGCATTGCGTAAATCGAGGGTAAAACCTATAAGGGTTATCTAAAAATACCTTCTTATTTACGTTTTTGCTAAACATTATGGGTTTGTTTAAACCCTCTTTTACATCCCCGTAACAAGATAGCAAGCTGCCACATACTGGTATTGCTAATAAATCATTAAGTTTGTTGTACAACCTAACAGTATGAGAAAAAAGAAATCTATTGCATTAGCCGTGTTACTATTCAGTGTTCATCTTGCTTTTTCGCAAAATGACGATTCGGTTATGATTAAAAAAATATCCGACCAGGTATTATTACATGGTAAAGCTTACTCCAGTTTATATACTTTATGTAAATCGGTAGGGCAGCGCCTTAGCGGCAGTGCCGGCATGTATAAAGGCGAAGCATGGGGTGTCCAAACTTTAAAAGATGCAGGTGCAGAAAATATATGGTTGCAGGAATGTATGGTGCCGCATTGGGTAAGAGGTAAAAAAGAAGAAGTGGGTTATAAAACTCACAAGCGCAGTATGGATCCATCGTTCAATGTTTTGTCTATTGGCAACGCAGTTGGTACTGGTGACAAAGGCGTGCTGGCTAAAGTAATTGAAGTAAAAAACTTTGAAGAATTAAACGCAAGAAAAGATGAAGTGAAAGGCAAGATTGTTTTCTTTAATTATCCTTTCAATAAAACATATTTAAAAGGCGCTTATGGCGATGCAGTAAGGTATAGAAGTGGTGGGGCATCAGCAGCAGCAAAATATGGCGCAGTAGCGGTTATCGTTCGTTCGGTTACCGCGGCGTACGATAACAATCCGCACACTGGTGCATTGCGCTACAATGATTCTTTCCCTGAAATTCCTGCTGTAGCGATTAGTACTATGGATGCAGAAAGATTAAGCAGCTCTATAAAAGGAAGCTATAAAGATGATAATCTTTTTATAAGAACCAACTGCATAATGTTGGCTGATACCGTTGGGCACAATGTAATTGGTGAAATAAAAGGTACTGAATTTCCTAATGAAGTAATTACCATTGGTGGTCATATGGATAGCTGGGATCCAGCAGAAGGGGCCAATGATGACGGTGCAGGAATGGTGCAAAGCATTGAAGTTTTACGGGTGCTTAAAGCCATTGGCTACAAACCTAAACGTACCATTCGTATTGTATTATTTGCCAATGAAGAAAATGGTGGCAGGGGCGGTGCAAAATATGCAGAAGCTGGAAAAACTGGCGGGGAGAAATTTATTATGGCGATGGAAAGTGACGGTGGCTCCGAATATCCCCGTGGCTTTGGTTGCGGTATGACAAAAGATCAATTTGCAAAAGTAGCTACCTGGCAAAAATATTTTGAGCCATATGATGCTGATAAATTTTCTTTTAGCGAAGGTGGTGGCGAAGGCTCGGATATAGGTCCACTACAAACCACTTTTAAAACGGCACAGTTTGGTTTAAGCACGACAGCACAACGTTATTTTAATTTTCATCATTCACCTATTGATGTTTTTGAAAATGTAAACGAACAAGAACTACATTTGGGCGCTGCGGTAATGGCTGCAATGGTTTATTTGGTAGATAAATATGGTTTATAATTAAACAAGAAAAATTAATTTATGGAAGAAGTAAAATCTCCAGATCCTTCGAAACCAATGCCTAAAAAAGCAAGCGCTTTTAAGAAATTTGTACGTTGGTTTATATTTATCCTTATTGTAGTATTGCTGCTTTTTGGATATTGGAAATATTATTATACTTATAGTGACGGGTATAGAAGCGGCTTGCTGCAAAAAATATCTCACAAAGGAAATATTTTTAAAACTTATGAAGGCGAGTTGGTACAGCGCAGCATTGTTTCTACCAGCAATGTAGGTATTGCTTCAGAAAAATTTTATTTTTCAATTGCAAGTGATAGTGTTGCAAAGGCAATGGAAAACCTTGAAGGCAAAAATGTAAGATTGCATTATAAACAAAAAAATGGCGCTTTAATGTGGCGTGGCGATAGCGAATATATCGTTGATGGAGTTGAACTTGACCCTACTAACCCATAAATAAATTTATCCCTGCAATAAAAATATAACCGGCTTTTTATGAAAGTCGGTTTTTTCTTTTTTCCAATCGCCTATAGTTTTTGTTTTTATAAATTCGGTTGTTGCTGTTAACTCTGCAGCAATACAAAACCGGGTAGATAATTTACAGGTTTTTAAAATTGTTTCAATCAATTGATTGTTGCGGTAAGGCGTTTCAATAAATATTTTGGTGCTCTTATTTTTTTCAGAAGACAATTCCAATTCTTTGATACGTTTTATTCTTTCTGCATTATCAATAGGCAGGTAACCAACAAACTCAAATTGCTGCCCATTCATACCGCTTGCCATTAGTGCTAACAGAATAGAGCTTGGGCCAACCAAGGGTTTTATAATGGCATTCATTTGCTGGCCAATGCCAATTAATATTTGTCCCGGATCGGCAATGCCTGGGCAACCAGCTTCACTAATGATGGCAATACTTTTACCAGCAGAAATTTTTTGTTTGAATGTCGCTATCAATTCTTCTTCCGCTTTATGAATAGTGAACCATTCATAATTATCAATCACAATTTCTTTACAAATACTTTTTAAAAACCGCCTTGCAGTTCTTTCATTTTCTGCAAAAATTACCTGGCAGTCTTTTACCGCATCAATAATGTATAAAGGAATGGTTTGCGTTGCCGCTTCATCCAATACACAGGGAACTAAATAAATGGTACTTGTCATATTGTGAGTAGTGAGTTGTGAGTTGTGAGTGGTGAATGGTGAGTAAAATCTGCCGAATCAAACAGCTGTTGAAATCGCAGAGACCTACTCACGACTGACTACTCACCGCTGACGATTCTTTATTTCCATACAAACTTATTGTAGCCGCAATCACAGCATAGCTTGGTGCAAGTAGCCAACCTAACACGGGAAGCAAATGCATCATATAAAAAACCATACCATTACCAATTGCCAGCCCTTTATGTTTACCGATAAAAGCAATACTTTGCGATGTGGAGAGCTTATGTCTTTCGCTGCTATAATCCAGCATAGAGAAACCAAAATAATAAAACTCTACCATCAGTGCTATTAATGGCGTTATCCAGCCTATAACAGGAAAAAATGCTAAAATAAAAATTGAAATGGCATAAACCGTTTGCCACAACATATTTCTTAAAGCAATTCTTATTCCACGCACAATATCTTTTAATAACTGGGTAAAACTAAAAGGAAAATCGGTGCCTTCAATAATGGCTTCTGTTTTTTCGCTTAAGTAGGCAAACAGGGGCGAGCCAACAATTAAAAACATATACTTAAATAATGAAAAATAAAACATCAGCAGTACCAGGTACAAAATAATCTGCATGAAAATAATGAGCCAGCTCAGCCAGCTATTTTGCATTTTTTGTATCCATTCGGTAATACCAGTTTTTAGTAAAACAAAATTAATGGCAAGTGTACTGGATTCAATAAATAACCAAATCCCTATGGAAAAAAGAATGGTATATATCAATCCCGGAATCAATATCCATTTCCACAAACGGTGCTTTGTAATAAAGCGGTGCGCCTGAAAATACGCCGATATGGCTGTAATGATTTCTTTAAGCATTGTAAAGGTAAATGGCTATAGTTTACTTATTTTGCTTTAAAGTTAAAGATATAATGAAGAAATTAACCAACGAATTTTATGATAGGGAAGATGTGATACAAATTGCCAAAGAGTTATTAGGAAAAATTCTTATTACAAAATTTGATGGCATTATTACATCAGGAAGAATTGTAGAAACAGAAGCCTATATCGGTATTACTGATAGGGCTTCGCACACCTACAACGGCAAACGTACTGCACGTAACGAACATATGTATTCCGAAGCAGGCATAAGTTATGTTTATATCTGTTATGGTATGCATCATTTGTTTAATGTGGTTACCAATAAAAAAAATATACCCGATGCTGTTTTAATAAGGGCAGTAGAACCATTGCGTGGTATTGAGGATATGCTGATAAGAACAGGAAAATTAAAATTGGATAATACCTTAACAAAAGGCCCGGGAAATGTAGGTAAAGCATTAGGTATTTCAAAAGAACATTCTGGTTTAAACTTGCTGGGTAATAAAATTTATGTAGCTGATGATAATGTGGTATTTGATAAAAGTGAAATCGGAATAAGCAAACGTATTGGTGTAGAAGGCGCTAAAGAAGCGGCTTTATACGAGTATCGTTTTTTTGTAAAAGGGAATAAATATGTGAGCGGTTATCCAAATAAATAATTAAAGCACTTTTTTGCAAATGCCTTATAAAAAAAATGTTGGCAAGCCAACCTAAACTAAAATTATTTTGTAATGGTAAATTAAAACTTAGGACAAGGAATACCTTTGTTCTCAGCAGGTTGTTTAATGTAGATGAATGAAATTTCTGAACCACCACGGGTTTGGGTAGCCGCTTTTAAACTGGAAATATTTAAGTCGTAGCTGGCACCAATTCTTAAGCCGCCAAATTCCAAGCCAACATAAGGCGCAACAGCATCGTTAAAACGAATCCAGCTGCCTATGTAAACGCTGGTAGGTTTTTCCTGATCCTGGTTTAAATTAAATGCAACAGCAGCACCCAATGTAGTTTCGCTGGCTTTATTTTGTATTTGGTGAATGATAGAAGTATGAATAGTTACCTGGTCGTTTATTGGAAAAGAACCACCGCCGTGTACAGAGATACGCCCACTCAAATACCAGTTCTTATCTTTAAAACTAACTTTTGGCCTGTTGATATGATACATAGATACGCCAGCATAATAGTTATTGATGCCATTGCTGGAGCCGGAATATAAAATACCGGCATTCATATCAAAATAACTTTGGTTATTGCCATTAAGAATCACATCACTTGTAGTGCCTGTAAAACCATTTTGAGTAAGCATATCTTCAAACTGCAATTTGCTTACATCTAAACTTAAGCTGGAGTAAGTAGCCTGAAAACCTGCACCAATGGTGCTATATCCATTTTCATCCAAAGCTTTATGATAGCTCATAGATGCCGAACCATAATTCAACTTTAAAATATTATTGGCACTTGCATCAGAAAGGCCAGAAAGCCCCAAGCCCCAAACATCATTTTCAGGAATACGTTTTGTCATGATAGGAAAATCAACAGAGGCACTTGAAGTAACGTAAGCCTTTGGTATAGATGGCCATTGATCCCTGTGATTAGCAGCTAAACGCCACAACCCATTAAACTTGCCGGTAAAAGCAGGGTTCAAAGTTAGCGGAGATGCAAAAAACTGTGAAAAATGGGGATCCTGTGCATTTGCAATCATGCTAAACAATAGGGCAGCAGCAAAAAATATTGATTTTCTCATTTTCATTGACTATTCAGAAAATTAAAGATAAGTAATTACAACAAAATGCTGCACCAAAACACATTAAAGTTGAATGTTGAAGGATGAAAGTTGTGCAACTCGTTGGGTTTCAACTTTCAATTTTCAATTTTTAACATTCAACATTTAGCCTTGCAGCTTGGCACCAAAAGCCAGGTCACCGGCATCGCCAAGGCCGGGCACAATATATCCTTTTGCAGTTATTTCATCATCAATATCGCCGCACCAGATGATGGCTTTGGGTTCGGCACGTTTTACATACTCAATGCCCACGGTGCAACCAATGGCACAAACCACATGCAATTCTTTAATATCTCCTTCTTCTTTTAAAAATTGTATCGATTTTACTAACGAAGCGCCGGTAGCAATCATCGGGTCGCTGATGATTACAACACGGCCGTCAATTTCGGGGCAGCTCATGTACTCTAACCTGATGTCAAAACTGCCATCGGGGTTATGTTTGCGGTAAGCGCTGATGAATGCGTTATCGCCTTTATCAAAATAATTCAATAACCCATTGTGCATTGCAAGGCCGGCACGTAAAATAGTGGCCAGCACAGGTTGCTTGGTCATTACTTTACAAACAGAAATACCTAAAGGCGTAGTGATTTCCTTTTCTTCCCAATCCATTTGTTTGCTTATTTCATAAGCGGCCACTTCCGCAATACGTTCCAGGTTTCTTCTAAAGCGCATACGATCTTGCTGCACTTCTACATTACGCAATTCACCTACCCAGTTGCTTACCAAAGAATGTTCTTCGCTTAAATTAATGACCATAAGTTTTGCTTTGAGATTGATATTTTTAAAGTCCGGCCAAAGCCGTTCCAGTTTTTGTAACCAGCTGCAGAATAAATCCAATCTTCAGTGGTGTCCTACTCTTGTACAACATCACTTTATTCAACTTTTATTGAAGCGCCTGATTAAAACAAAACTAAAATAAAAAACCGCCTTTTACATATTTTTTTTCTTTGACTGGCGGCAAAGAAGTTTTTGCCACAGATTACACAAATTAGACAGAAAATGCATTTCTTTTTAAGTTGCGGCGAAGCAAATTTGACCGGGCCGCACGGAAACTCAACGCATATATTTCCTTCTGTGTAATTTTGTGTAATCAGTGGCTAATTTTTAGGCGGCACGCCTAAAAACAATGCATTTCTCTGCTACATTAGCGAAATCTGCGGGCAACATTAACATTCTATTTCAGAAAAATGTATTTTTATTGTACTCAAAATATGCAACATGAAAAAAGTATTGGCATCAATGATTGTAACAGCGTTAATTACTTCTGCCTGCAACAGCAGCAGCGGCGATAAACCTGCCGATCCCAAAAAAGATAAATACGAACAAACCAAAGAAACACTTGAAGAAACAGAGAAGAAAAATCCAACCCGTTTTATAACAGTTACTGGCCACGATAAACGCAATCTTTTAGGACAGACAGTTGTAAAAGGCATTTTAAATAATACCGGTAAAGTAGCAACTTATAAAGATGTAGAATTGAAATTATCTTTTTACAGCAAAACGGGCACTTTATTAGAAGAAGACCCTGAAACAATTTTTGAAACTATTCCACCAGGCCAATCTACTAATTTTAAAACCAAATATTTTGCACCTAAAGGCACCGATAGTGTAGCGATAAAAGTTATGGGAGCGAAGAATGGGTAAATACCATATTTGAAATTTCAAAAATCAATACTAACAGTTTTTGTCTTGTTCATTCTTGTAAAAGGAAATGCACAGGATTTTTATTTTATACCTACTCAAATTATTAAGCCTTATAAACTTTTGGGAATGGATTTTTATTATTCTTTGGATACTGCCAAGGCGTCTGCAAAGAGTAATTATCAAATGACGTTGGATAGTTTAAACATTAGTAGGCAAATTACATTTGCAGAATACAAGGTATATCTTGAGGCCATAAAAAAAGATTCTTCTTATCCTTTTTATAAAAGCCAATTACCAGATTCCAATATAACCACTGCAAAAAATTATGAAGCATACATTACTGATAAAAAATATGAAAATTTTCCAGTAATGGGTATTAGATGGGAAGCAGCAATGAATTATTGCAAATGGAAAACATTATCAGAAAATAAAGTTGATGATATAAAATTTGTTTATCTGCTTCCAAAAGTTTCTCAATGGCTTGATGCTTTTAATTATTTAGAAACTAATAAAATTCCGAACGATTTTGATAAAAATTATGCTGATTGGACATCAAATGTTTATTTCGAAGGTGCTTATGGAGTAAGCAGTTTTCCTTATGATGTTATTTATTATATAAGACAGAATGATAAGCCACGAGATAAAAGAAAAAGAGTTATTGGCAGTTCTTTCCTGTATGCGAATACTACATTACTTGATGATCGCTCTTTTTACGCCTTTAATGGGTATAGATTTATTGGTTTCCGAATTGTAAAACAATATATTAAGGAAGATGAAAGAGAAAAGAAATCTTATTCCTCTTTATTTAAATACTGGGGTCTACCGAACACAGACTAAAAATTTAAAGCAAATCTTTCAATGAATAATTATAAGAAAATATTTTTAGTTTTTATTCTTACACTGCAAGTTTTTACTATTGTTGCTCAGCAAAAGAGTATTTCAATTGATAATTATAGAACAACTTGCAATTACAATCTTACTGATGGAAAATTGAATGGAATTTATACTTCTTTCTATTTTAACGGTAATAAAAAATCGGAAGGCAAATTAATAAATGGTTATCGGACGGGTACTTGGATTGTGTGGGATTCTACAGGAAGAAAACGAATGGAACGTGTTTATAAAAATCCATTTGAGTTTACAAGAGTTTTTCCGCCCGTACCAAACGAAGGTGCTATACCACTTTTAATTGAAAACAGGTATAAGCTACAATATGATAGTGGCATTGTAAAATATGCTACTTTAAAAGCAGAAGATGCCATTTGGCGACATAAGATTTGGCGATATTTAACGCCAGCAAATAATGATGTTTTATTTTCTAATAATAGATTATTGAACATAGTGAAAAATTTGTCATTATCGGGTAAGATTGATTTATATGATGCTATTGATGACCGCTTTACAACTGTGCTTAAAAAAGAAGATGCCAAAAATATTTTTAACAATTCCAAAATGGAAGTGATTGGTTTTAAATTGAAAGAAGAAAATATTTTTGATATGGAAAGGTTGGTATCGGAATACAGGATATTAGGTTTTTGTCCAGTAGTAAAGATTGATGATAAAATACTGGACCTTTTTTGGGTGTATTATCCCGAAGCAAGAAAATATTTTGGCAAAGAAATTATTGCTGGAAAAACAAATGCACTTAATGTTAAAACATTGGATGACTTATTTGTTTTCAGGGATTTTGCATCAACAATTATTAAAACCACTATAGATAATCCCTATGATGTTTTCATTAAAAAATATCCTGGCATTACACCAGAGGGGATTATCGCAATGCAGGAAGAGCTGGAACTAACTATTATAGAAGCTGAAAACGATATCTGGGGTCATCTAACAAAATGATATTTCATTTAACAAACTCAAACTTATCTCCATCAAACAACCCCATATCACTCAATTTTAAATGCGGTATCACCAGCAATGCCATAAAAGATAATGTCATAAATGATGCAGCAAGTGTTGAGCCTAATTCATCCTTTACCATTTTATCAATAGCGGTATAGGCAGCGGCAACTTTGTAGCCATCATCATTGCTCATTAATCCGGCAACAGGCAAAGGCAAAACCATTTCTTTGTTATTGCTTACAGCGCTTACACCACCCTGCGCTGCAATAACAAGATTAACCGCTTTCATCAAACTTTCATCATCAACACCAACCGCAACAATATTATGGCTATCGTGTGCAACCGATGATGCAATAGCCCCCTGCTTCAATCCAAAATTTTTAATGAATGATTTTGCAACAAGTGCATTTTTATAACGGTTAACTACAACAATCTTTAAAATATCATTCACAACATCACTTTCATAAAAACCGTCTTTTTCAATTGGCCTGCATTCAATTTTATTAGTGATTAATTGTCCATCCAACGCTTCAATAGCAAAAACTGTTTTGTCTGAATCTACAATCGGAAATCTAAAATCTACAATTTTCTTCTCTTTGCAATCAAAATTATTCAGCGCTACAGCTTTCTCCGTTTTTATTTTAGAATGTCCATGTTCTGCCACCAACTCGCCATTAATATAAGTTTGCAGGACTTTAAAATTTTCTAAATTTTCTACCATAATAAAATCTGCAGGGTCACCTTTTTTCAATAGACCCACTTTCATCTTATAATGTAAAACAGGATTGATACATGCAGCTTGCAATACTTTAAAAATATCTACTCCTTCTGCAACCGCTCTTTCGCATAATTGATTAATGTGCCCGGCTTCCAAACTATCGGGATGTTTATCGTCACTGCAAAACATCATCATTGAATAATGTTCATGCATCAAGTCTATCAATGCGGCAAAATTTTTTGCTGCACTGCCTTCTCTTATCAAAATATGCATGCCGTATTTTAATTTGTCCAATGCTTCGGCTGCGGTAAAACATTCATGGTCGGTGCTGATTCCTGCATCAATATATTTTTTTGCCGCATCACCCATCAAGCCAGGCGCATGGCCATCAACAGGTTTATTATATTTTTTTGAAGATGCAATCTTTTTCAACACTTCTTCATCACCATGCAATACACCAGGAAAATTCATCATCTCACTTAAATAAAAAATATCATCGCTTTGCAATAAGGTATCTACTTCAGTTGCATTCAAGGCAGCGCCTGCGGTTTCAAAAATGGTGGCAGGCACACAACTCGGCGCTCCAAAATGAAATTTAAAAGGTACTGTTTTTCCATTGGCAATCATAAACTCTACACCAGCCATGCCACATACATTGGCAATTTCATGCGGATCGCTGATGGTGGCAACGGTGCCATGTACCACAGCTAACTTTGCAAATTCCGAAGGAACCAGCATCGAACTTTCTATATGCACATGGCTGTCGATAAAACCAGGAAAGATGAAATTTTCAGTTTCCTTTTCACCCTGTAATTTTTTTATGGCAATTATCTTTCCATCTGCAACCTGCACTTGGCCATAAAAAATTTCCTTGCTGAAAACATCAACAATATTGCCCTTTATATTAAATGAACCCATAAAATAGTAATTGTGATAAGGTGCAAAAGTTACACGATAAAAGGAATACACAAAAAATATTTGCGTAAAAAATTACTTTATATTGCAATTCTAAAAAAAACGATTATGAAAGGGATGATTATCTTTTGTGTATTTATAATGATATTGGTATTTGCCCAGTTTGCGCAAGGACAAACCCTGGATGAAGTATTGGACAAACATTTGGCTGCCATGGGCGGAAAGGAAAAATTGGCAACATTGAACAGCGTTCACATGGAAGGTAACTTAACAGTACAAGGTACTGATGTAGGCGTAGCAATTACCAAGCTCTATAATGTTGGTACAAGGTCCGATATTGCTGTAATGGGTACACAGAATTACATGATTACGACAATGACAAAAGGAACCGTTTTCATGCCTGTATTTGGCCAAAGTTCTCCAAATCCAATGCCAGATGATCAATGGAAAGCTGAGCAACCAATGCTGGATCTGCACGGTGTTTTTGTAGATTACACAACTAAAGGCACACAATTGGAATTGAAAGGCAAAGAAACTGTTGATGGGATGGAATGTTATAAGGTAGCGGCTACTTTTAAAAATGGCAGTACCATCAATTTTTACATTGATACCAAGACAGACCGCATATATAAAACCACAACAAAATTAACTGTTAATGGAGAAGCTGTAGAGAGCTTTACCAATTTCACCAATTACAAACAAAATGCAGATGGTTTTTGGTTTGCTTATTCTACCACCAATTCAAGAGGCACTACTGATTTTGATAAAATTGAAACCAATATAAAAGTAGACGAAAGCATTTTTAAATAATTTATATTATTGAATTTTCTATAAAAGCCCCGTTTAAAAACTGGGCTTTTATTGTTTTGATTACGTAACTTCCTGTACTAATTTATCTACGATGAAAAAACTATTACTGCTTGCATCAACTTTTACTATTGTGTTTTTTTCCAATGCTCAAAAAAAAGTTACTGCTGTTGTAAATAATAACGATAGTATTTTATTAAGTAAAACAAAGTTTCGGTTGGTTGGCCCTTTCCGTGGCGGCAGAAGTGGAGCAGTAACCGGAGACATGAAAAATAAAAATGTATTCTATTTTGGCGCCACAGGCGGCGGGGTTTGGAAAACGATTGACGGCGGCAGTAACTGGAAAAACATTAGCGATAAATATTTTGGTGGCAGCATTGGTAGCATAGCTGTTGCGCCAAGCGATAATACTATTTTATATGCCGGAGAAGGTGAGAATACTTTGAGGGGAAATGTAAGTGAAGGCTTTGGAATTTGGCGTAGCGATGATGGGGGAAGAAGCTGGAAAAACATGGGATTAAAAGATACCAGGCATATCATCAAAATTGTAATTCATCCTAAAAACGCCGATATAGTTTGGGTGGCAGCGATAGGACATTTATTTGGGCCCAATGAAGAGCGGGGGATTTTTAAAACCATAGACGGTGGTAAAACATGGAAAAAAGTATTGTATGTAAACAATCAAACAGGATGTAGCGACTTGATAATGGAGCCTGGTAATCCTTCGGTATTGTATGCTGGCACCTGGCGTATTCAACGTACACCCTATAGCTTAGAAAGCGGCGGTGATGGAGGTGCAATATGGAAAAGCGTTGATGGTGGCGAAAACTGGAAAAATATTTCTGCCAATAAAGGTTTGCCTAAAGGAGTGTGGGGCATAACCGGAATAACAGTGTCGCCGTCCAATACAGATAAAATTTATGCCATTATAGAAAATAAAGAAGGCGGATTATTTGTTAGTAACGATGCCGGAGATACGTGGACATTGCAAAGCAGTGACAATAGTATCAGGCAAAGAGCCTGGTATTATAGTAAAATATTTGTTGACCCAAAAAACGAAAATGTAGTTTATGTACTCAATACAGATTTTTTAAAAAGTATTGATGGTGGTAAAACATTTAAAAGTCTTAATACGCCTCATGGCGATCATCATGACCTTTGGATTGATGCAGAAGATGGAAACAGGATGATAATTGCTGATGATGGTGGGGCACAAATTAGTTTTGATGGTGGAGAAAATTTTAGTACTTATTATAATCAGCCTACAGCACAATTTTACAGGGTTAGTACCGATAATCATTTTCCCTATAGAATACTTGGCGCACAACAGGATAATAGTACTGTAAGAATTTTATCGAGAAGTGATGGCGGAGAAATTACACAAAATGAATGGCAGGGAACTGCCGGTGCAGAAAGTGGTTATGTAGTGGCAGATCCATTAAATCCCGATATTGTATATGGTGGAAATTATAGCGGCTATCTGTCAAGGCTAGATCATAAAACCGGCGAGAATCGCGCTGTAAGTGTTTGGCCTGATGACCCCTTGGGTGGCGGTGCCGATGTAAGTAAATACAGGTTCCAATGGAACTTCCCTATCTTTTTTTCGCCAAACAATCCCAAAAAATTATACGCAGCCGGTAATATATTATTTGCAAGCGAAAATGAAGGTGCAAGCTGGACAGCACTGGGCGGGGACCTAACCACAAACGACAAGCAAAGGCAAGCCAGCAGCGGCGGCCCAATTACCAAAGACAACACTGGAGTGGAAGTATATTGTACCATTTTTACCGCTGCCGAATCACCAATGGAAAAAGATCTTTTGTGGACAGGAAGTGATGATGGTTTAATTAACGTAAGTAAAGATGGTGGGCAACATTGGGAAAATGTTACACCTAAAGAAGCTGGCAAATGGATGATGTGGAACTGTGTAGAGGTTGACCCATTTGTAAAAGGCAAAGCTTATTTTGTAGGTACAAAATATAAAAGTGATGATTTTACTCCGTACATTTTTAAAACAGAAGATTATGGTAAAACATGGATTAAAATAACCAATGGTATTGCTGCAAATAATTTTGCAAGATGTTTGCGTGCTGATAAAAAAGTAAAAGGGTTATTGTATTGCGGAACCGAATATGGAATGTATATAAGTTATGATGACGGAGCGGATTGGAAAAAATTTCAATTGAACTTACCTATGGTACCCATTACTGATCTTACTATAAAAGAAAACGATCTTATTGTGGCTACGCAGGGGCGGTCTTTTTGGTCATTGGATGATTTAAGTGTAATACAACTGAAGGCAGCGGGCATTACCGATAAAAATATCTATGTATTTGCTGTTAATGATGCTTATCGTTTTGATGGGTATCAAAACCTGAATGCAAAAAATGCAGGCATGAATCCTCCGAATGGAACTGTAATTAATTACTATTTAAAAAATGTAACTGATTCTTCAAAAGTGAGTATTGAAATTTTGGACAACAATAAAAAGCAAGTAAAAATATTTGCTACCAATGCAAAAGAAAAAGAAAATAAAATAGAGGTAACTGAAGGAATGAATCAGTTTGCCTGGAACATGCTATATCCTGTGGCAGAAAAAACTGAGGGGTTAATATTATGGCATGGTAACGTATCGGGGCCAAAAGCTGCACCCGGAAACTATTTTTATAAAATAAAAAATGAGAAAGATTCCGTAGAAGGAAATTTCGTTATTAAGGCTAATCCAATTTATAATTTAACACAAAAAGATTATGAGGATCAGTTTAATTTTCTAATTACTGTAAGAGATAAGTTTACTGATATTCAAAAAGCCATAAAAAATATTCGTGACATAAGAAAACAGATTAATGACTTTACTGATAAACAAGGAACGGGGCTTCCCTCAGCCATAAAGCAACTGGCTGATACCATAAATAAAAAAATGACAACGATTGAAGAGGCATTACATCAAACCAAAGCAAAAAGCGGCCAGGATGTTTTAAATTTCCCTATTCGCTTAGATGATAAAATTTCTGGTTTGTATGATTTTGCCAACAGCGGAAACGCAGCGCCTGCCAAACAGGTAAAGGATGCATATGCCGAATTATCTGCTCAGGCAGACGAACAATTAAATGCGTTGAAAAAAATTATAGAAAACGATCTTGTAAAATTGAATATGATGATAACAGAAAAAGCTTTACCGGTTATTGGGTTAAAAAAAGATTAATCCAGTATATCCGGCCTTCTTTCTTTGGTACGTTGCAAGCTTTGTTCCATACGCCATTCGTCAATCAGTTTATGGTTGCCGCTTAACAGTATATCGGGTACACGCCAGCCTCTGAATTCTTCGGGCCTGGTATACACCGGCGGCGCCAATAAATTATCCTGGAAAGAATCTGTAAGTGCAGATGTTTCATCATTCAATACGCCGGGCAATAATCTGCCAATGGCATCTACCAAAACTGCTGCAGCAATTTCGCCGCCGCTTAATACATAATCACCGATTGAAACTTCTTTGGTAATAAAATGTTGCCTCACTCTTTCATCAATGCCTTTGTAGTGGCCGCAAATCAATAACAAATTATTTTTTAAAGAAAAACCATTGGCCATTTTTTGATTGAGTGTTTCACCATCTGGGGTTAAATAAATCACTTCATCATAAACAGTTTCTTTTTGTAAACTTTCTATTGCATTTACCAATGGCTCAATCATCATCACCATGCCGGCGCCACCGCCAAATGCGTAATCATCTACCTGCGCTCTTGAGTAGGTAGTATAATCTCTTAAATTAATTACGTTTACTGTTAGCAAACCTTTTTCTTTGGCTCTTTTTAAAATAGAATGGGCAAAAGGGCTTTGCAATAAATCGGGCACAACAGAAATAATATCAATCTTCATTTTATAAAATTACATTTAGTTTGGCCAATTAATCTCCACCAGTAAAATCATCTAAATCTCTTTTATCTTTTTTGGTTGGCCTGCCTTGTTTGCTCATTCTTTTACCTGTATGAAAAACCGCCGCTTGAAATTTAATGCGGTCCAGTTCTTCAGCAGGTGTAATATCACTGTAATGTTTTATGGCTTCGGTGTATTGTACCCGGTGATCCAATAAGGCTTCTACTTTAATCAGCCATTTTTTGGCTTCCGTCTTTACTTCATATTCATCATTTAGGTTTACTGTTCTGGCAGCTTTGCAGTTATCGCCGTTGTGCTTTACCTTGCCTTTATCGCAGGCATCCGCGGCCTGGCTACGGGTTTTAAAAAGCCGGATGCACCATAAATACTTGTCCAGCCTTATTTTTTCCTTTTCCATTGCTGCAAAAATAGATGCTTTTAGGCTAGGTTGCAGCAAGGGTTGCCAACCTTTTGGCGCAGTTACAATTAAAATATATTTGGCAAGGTTGGCAACCCTTTTCTGATACCTTACAGACTCTTTTATAAATGGTATCTATCAATTAATGGATTTGCTTACTTTTAGCCTCTAAAATTATTAATCTATGAAGTTCAGGCTAATCTCTCTCCCCATTTTTCTGATTTTTTGTATTCAATTGGCAATGGCCCAGCGCCAGGTTAACTGGATGCCCGATGGCAATGCTTACACAAGGATGAAAGATGGCGGTATTGTAAAAATTGACCCCAAAACAGATGCAGAAACTGTTCTTATTAAAAAAGAACAATTAACTGTTGGGGGAAAAACATTAGTGCCGCAGTCCTATAGTTTTAGTAAAGACAATACACAATTGATGATCTTTACCAATACTGTTAAAGTTTGGCGCTTAAATACAAAAGGTGATTACTGGGTTTTGGATCTGGCTACAAATAAGTTAACACAATTAGGCGTTAGCCGCCCTGCACAATCATTAATGTTCGCAAAATTTTCTCCTGATGGAAAAAAAGCAGGCTATGTGAGCGAACACAATTTATTTGTAGAAGACATTGCTACAGGCATCACTAAGAGAATAACTTCGGATGGTACAAGAAAAATGATTAATGGCACTTTTGATTGGGTTTATGAAGAAGAATTTGGCTGCCGCGATGGTTTTAGATGGAGCCCTGATGGAAGTAAAATTGCTTTTTGGCAGGTAGATGCTACCAAGATAAGGGATTACTATATGTTAAATACAACCGATAGCCAATATTCGCATGTTGTGCCTGTAGAATATCCTAAAGTGGGAGAATCGCCATCGCCGGTAAAAATTGGTGTGGCAGAAGTGAATTCAGGTGTTATTCGCTGGATGCAGATTGACGGCGATCCACAGCAACATTATATTCCAAGAATTGCGTGGACCGGTGTGAATGAATTAATGGTACAGCAGCTTGACCGTAAACAACAGGAAAGCAAATTGATTTACTGCAATGCTACTGACGGTACCGCACACACTTTTTGGGCAGAAAATGATGATGCTTGGGTTGACTTAAATTCATCTGACATATTTGGAGAACCGGGAGGTTTTTCATTCATCAATAAAGGACAAGATTTTGTATGGATAAGTGAAAAAGATGGCTGGAGGCATATCTATAAAATAAGCCGCGATGGCAAAACAGAAACTTTATTAACCAAAGGCAATTACGATATACAAGATATAAAACTGATTGACGAGGCTAACAATTATATTTATTTTACAGCATCGCCGTCCAACGCAACGCAATTGTATTTGTACCGCATTCATATTGAAAACAAGCCTAACATTTTAGATAAGCTTAAAAAACCTAAAGACGAACTTGAATTGTTGAGCCCTGCAAGCCAGGTCGGTACGCATAACTATAATATTTCTCCCAACGGAAAATATGCTACCCATTCTTTTTCTAATTATAACACCAGGCCGGTTACCGAATGGATAACGCTGCCGGATAACAAGCCAGTTACTCCTGAAAAAAGTATTGCGGCCACAATGAAAACGGATAATAATAACGATGTAGAGTACCTGCAGATAACTACAGAAGATAATGTAACCGTAGATGCATGGATCAATAAACCAAAGAATTTTGATCCTTCTAAAAAATATCCTGTTGTATTGGAAGTGTATGGAGAACCTGCATCTTCTACTGTACAAAACAGGTACAATGGCCACTCCAATTTTTTATACAATGGCGATATAAGGGCTGATGGTTATATACAGGTTGCTGTTGATAACCGTGGAACGCCAATGCTTAAAGGCGCTAAATGGCGCAAATCTATTTATAAAAAAATAGGCATCATCAATATTAGAGATATGGCAATGGCTATGAAAAAACTGATTGAAACAAAATCCTATTTTGATAAAGACAGGATTGCTGTATGGGGCTGGAGCGGCGGCGGTTCATCTACATTAAATTTGATGTTCCAGTATCCTGAAATTTTTAAAACAGGTATTTCCATTGCTGCTGTAGGCAACCAATTGAACTACGATAATATTTACCAGGAACGTTACATGGGTCTGCCTCAGGAAAATATGGATGCCTTTGTAAAAGGTTCCCCAATTACTTATGCTAAAAATCTGGTGGGGAATTTATTGTACATACATGGTACCGGCGATGACAATGTACATTTTGATAATGCCGAACAATTGCAAAACGAATTGATAAAATATAACAAACAGTTTCAGTTTATGTCTTATCCAAACCGTACGCATAGTATTTCCGAAGGCGCAGGTACATTTTTGCATTTGTCTACATTATATACTACTTATTTAAGGCAACATTGCGTGCCTGGTGCTAAATAACATTTTTATTTTTTTTTAAAATGACGGTTATATCAACCGTCATTTTTTTTGCTTTAGGTTTTTGGCAACATTATTGTTTTACCTCAATAAAAAAACACCATTATGAAAAAAATATTTGTAAAAATGATGATGATGTTCGTTATAGCAATATCATTTTCTGCGGCAGCAGAAGCACAGTTTGTAATTAAAATACGCCCTCATGCACCAGTAGTACACGTAAGGCCGGCAGCACCTTCACCACGGCATGTATAGGTAAGTGGCGAATACGTTTGGCGCAATGGCAACTATGTTTATCAAGAGGGTTATTGGACTGCACCACCACGGGGACGCAGGGTGTGGGTAGAGGGCCACTGGAATCATAGAAGAGGCGGTTACGAATGGGTTAAAGGACATTGGGCAAGATAATACCCAGTTTAGTTTCTAAGAGGTTATAATTTGATGGAAGCCTGCAAAATGCAGGCTTCTTTTATTTATAAAAAGCGGTACTGTAATTTGTTAAATTTTTGTTTTGGCATACTGTTGGCAGTACTAATGATGTTTAATAAAAAACGGAACTATGAAAAAAATATTGGTAACTGCATTGGTCTTTTCAACATTATGTGCAACCGCACAAAGGAATAAATTAAAAGATGACCACGAAAACTTTTTTCGTTTTGGTGTAAAGGGCGGTGTTAACGCTAACAAAATAACAGGGCAATCATATAAAAGTGGCTTTAATTATAATTACCAATTAGGTGCTTTTATGCAATTCAACTTTGCAAGCCGGATTGGTATTCAGCCCGAAGTAAATTTTGTACAGACATCATCTGAATTCAGCAACGACCCCAATGATATATATGATGATATATTCAGGGATGGTAGTCAAAAGAAATCCAAGTTGAATTATTTAGAAGTGCCCGTATTTTTAAATGTTAGCATTGGGCCAAGCAAAAGAGTTAAACTTCAAGTAGGGCCTTCTTATGGAGGATTATTAAAGCAAACTACAGACAGCTTAAAAGCCAATGGTGATATTTATAAAAATGCAGAGTGGAGTGCAATTGGTGGGTTATGGATACAATTGCCTTTTGTTAATTTAGGAGCAAGATATAAAATGGGATTAACCGATATCAATGCAATAGATAACCGCCAAAGCTGGAAGAGCCAGGCGATACAGGTTTTTGTTGGAGTTACCTTTTAAAAAATTATTGTTAAAACTAATTTACTTTCAGCCTGAGCTTGTCTAAGGCGGGTTAAAATATAAGAGTGGCTTCATTTTAAAAGAAGCCACTCTTTCTTTTATAAGGCTTCTTGAATTATGTGCAACAGGATATTCCTTTTGTTTGTTTAGCTATGACTTTGTATTTTACAATACATAACAGCCCCTCATGCAAAACATAGCACTTGACAATTTATTGTTGATAGATATTGAAACGGTGCCGCAGCGTCCTTCTTTTGATTTACTGAGCGAAGACTGGCAAAAATTGTGGGAAGAAAAAACACAGCGCTCTTTACCTGATCTTACTTCCACTTCCGAATTCTATCCCCAACGGGCAGGTGTAATGGCAGAATTTGCAAAAATTGTTTGCATCAGCATTGGTTATTTTGCAAAGCAAGGCAATGCTTTGCAGTTGCGTTTAAAATCTTTTTATGGAGATGATGAAAAAAAATTGCTGCAGGATTTTATAGCAACCGTAAATCAAATGGAAGCAAAGAACAACAAATGGAGTTTTGCCGGCCACAATATAAAAGAATTTGATATGCCTTTTATCTGCCGAAGGCTTTTAATAAATGGTTTGCCCATTCCTGCTTATCTTGATTTTCAAAACATGAAACCATGGGATACCAATATTATAGATACTTTTCAATACTGGCGCTTTGGCGATTATAAAAATTATACTTCCTTAAAATTGTTGGCTGCGGCATTAGGCGTTCCCTCGCCCAAAGATGATATTGATGGCAGCATGGTAGCTGATGTATATTGGAAAGAAAAGAACCTGGAACGCATTGTTACCTATTGCCAAAAAGATGTGCTTACAACCGGCAATATTATTTTGCGTTTTAAAAATAAGGAATTGTTGAAAGAAGAAAATGTAGTGATAGTGAAGTAATAAAATTTTACACAGAAAAAAGCCTCCTGATTTTCAGGAGGCTTTTTTCTGTGTAAAACCTGTAAGTTTTTTAAAACCTTACAGGTTTTGTTAAGATTATTGTACCAATACTTTTATAGTACTTACCTTATCAATATCCACCACTTTTAAAAAGTACACGCCCTTACTAAAAGCTTTTGTATTTATCTGTATGAATGATAATGCAGACATGGTGCTATACACCGTTTTCCCATCTGCATTCATCAGTTGAATACTTGCTTGTTGGTTGCCAGTTTTCACTAAAGAAATATTAATGAAATCTTTTGCGGGGTTAGGCGCTACAGCTACCCTTGAAGAAGTAGCATAAAAGAAAGCACTTCTTACATAAGAATAATAAACTTTGCCTGTTGCGTCAGTTAATTTTAAACGATAATAATTATATCCTGCAAATGGGTTGGTATCAAAGAAACTATAATCGATATGATTACTGCTGTTGCCTGCTGCATTTACAGTACCGATACTACTCCATGAACTGCCATCAGCTGACCTTTCAATAGTAAAGTTAACAGTAGCTATTTCCTTCTCTGTATTCCATATTAATTTTGCGCTTCTATCAACTGCCTGCACTGTAAATTTACCAATCTTATCAGGAGTAAAATAAGCATCGTACCTGGTGTACCAGATCGGTGATGTAACAATTCTGCTTGTACCATTGGTAATATCTATATAATAATAACCTGTGGCAAGGTTAGCTAAATTGTTATCGATAAAGGTTAAGGTATTACCAATTACCGAATCAATTTTTACCGGCAAAATGCCGCTGCCAGGTATACCAAACATCACACGTATTACTGCTGAAGAGGTTGTAGTAGTAGCATCGGTTAATGTAACGGCAATGTTTGGCCCAAAGCGGTCAATCACTGTTGAGCCCATTATTTTGGTGTTGATAGTAAAATCAACCTTGCTATCACAATCCTGCGTTGCATAAAAATTCATGTTACGCATTCCGGCTATTAAAGCAGTTTTTGTTAGTGCTGGTGCTACAATTGCAGTTCTTGAATAAGTAGTATGCCCAAATGTAGTATTATGGTTATCGTGGTCAATTGTTGGGCCAAGGTGATAACCCTTTGCCAACAAAGTTTGGAAATACCATAAGTAAGACATTGACGAACCTGGATTTGAATAGGTAGTGCTGGTTGATAAAGCCGGGCCGCTTTCTACCGCACTTCCTGTAATGGCGCTATCTGCGCTGGCATTATAAGCTGTACCGGCAATATTGTTATAATCTGTCAAGTTAGGATGCGCCAGTGTTGCAAAAGTATTGGTCCCAATATTATCATTGATGGTTTTGAATAAACCCGTACTTCCGGTGTAAACACTTTTTGGCACGTACACGTCATAGTTATTGGTTGGTCCCCAGCCACCGCTGCCGCTTTCCCATCCCCATAAATTATTCATGCCATCGCCATAAACTACTACGTGGCCACCGCCGCTTATTACACCCCATTCCATGCCGTATAAAGCCAAAAAGTTAGGATGTGCAGCAGTAAATGCTGTAGCCTGTGTAATACCGGTATGGTATTTTGATATTACATTTCCAGGGTCACCGCCTGAGTAGTGATTGTGTTCAGAAATACCTAAATAATCCATACACTGCGCCGTAATGGCATAAGTATAGTCATCTGTTGGTGTATAATTTGGATGATCTTTGTTGCCATCAGAATAGTCTGAGTGTGAATGTAATGTGCCGAAGTAAAAATTATTGACAATTGCATTTCCTGTTACAATACTTTCAGTTGCAGGGGCAAACTTGGCGTATTTGGCACCACCCGAACAATTTTTATTGGCCGCAAATACAAAGAAATAATAAGTAGTACTTGAAGTAAGCCCTTGTGTAAGGAAAGTAGTATTGCCGCTGTTAGCTACAACAATTCCACCACCAAAATTAGAACCGACTGCATAGTTGGTATTATCTATAACCGAAGCTGACAAGGTAGGTGAAGTACTTCTTACCACTACATAATCATCGGCACTGGTGGTGCCAACAAAAGAACCTGATATGGCAGTATTAGAAGCTGTTAATAAAATAGCAGAAGCCTGAAAGCCTGGTGCGGCGCAAGGTGGCAATGGTGGTGTTGTAGAATTGCCGGTTAATGGAGCTGTTGTGTTATATGCCGGCCCATTGATACAGGTTACAGAATTTAATGCAATTACATAAAAATAATACTTGGTTTCTGGTAACAAGCCATTAGCCACAAACGAAGTTGCAACACTTCTTTGTACTACAACTGCGTTGCCTAATACATCACCTGCATTATAAGTTTGTGCATTGACAGGTTGTGCACTCAATGTTGCTGATGTGCTTCTTAAGACAAGATATTCTTTAGCTGTTGTGGCAGTAAAAGAACCTTGTACAGTATTAATGCCGGTTGCAGTTAAGTTTAAACTTGTTGGTTGTGTTGCAGGTGCAGCACATGGAGGTAAGCCTGCAATAGTTGTTGCTAGGCCATTAAGGATTGTTGTGGTATAATATTTAGGACCATTAAGGCAAATGCTGTTAACAGGTATTACAAAAAAGTAATAACCGGTAAGCGGAGATAAACCTGTTGCAGAAAAGCTGGTTGCATTGCCTCTTGCAATAACTGTTCCATCCCCAACATTATCACCAATATTGTACACTTCTCCATCATTGGGATTGCTGGTAAGGCTGCTGTTGTTGCTCATTACTACCATATACTCATCTGCCCCTGGTACCGCAGCAGTAAAGCTGCCCTGTATAGAAACATCTGTTATGGTACCAAAAGTTAAAGCTGTTGCAGGAGCTGCTGGCTTACTGCAAGGAGTAGTTGGTATAGCAGTTATAGATAGATTGTCGATACTAATTTTCGGCCTGCTGCCGTTCGTACCACCATTACCGTTACTATAGTAAAACCTTACCCTTGCATTAGCATTCATATTGAACGATGCTGGTAAAGCCACATTGGTTATGGAACCGTTTATAGGTGAGTTATTGATAAAATTCAATACAGCGGCACCAGTCAATTCGGTATAGTTAACCCCATCAGGGCTTGTATATATCCTTAATGAACCTGCACGGTCATTGGCGGAACCTGCTACTATTGAATTACTGAAAGATTGATAATCGAAACTTAAAGTACCTGCATTTACACCAGTAAAATCTAAATACAAATCAATTGCAGATGCAGTAGTATTATCCGGTGAACCTGTAGATAATAAGATGATTGATTCTGTAGATGGAATTGGCGCCAATTGGTCGGTACCTTTTTGTACACCACCCGAAGTGCCGGGGTTGCCTGATTGAAAAGATTGTGTAGATGCGGTAAATGTGGTACCATTAGGAATTGAACCTGTACCAGTTGCGGCACTAAGCCCTGTAAAATGATTGGCGCCAATACCGCTGATGAAGAAATTACTCCAGTTGGCAATATCAGTAAAGGTTTCCGTATAAGTTAAAGCTGGTTGCGCAATCATCGATACAGGCAAAGGCGTATTGGTGAAAGCTTGCTGTGTACCATAGGTAGTATCAATGGTATTTACACCGTAAGCTTTAAAATAATACCTTGTATTGGGTGTTAAACCGGTAAGGTTTACACTAAAATTACCACCGCTTAAATTTGATGCCGGTACCTGTGTGCCCGTTCCTTCGGGAAAGCCCGAGCTGGTACTGTATTCTATACCATAACCAAGCAAACTGCCGCAACCAACAGAAGTTAATGTGCCTGATGCAGTTGCAGTAGTAGCTGTAATTAGAGTGCCGCCACCAGTAGTAACTGTTGGTAAGGTATTTACACCTGCACCTGTTGCAGCTACCGGGTAGCTTGCAACACCGCCGCCACTTAAAATAATATTTCCATTATAAGATTGTACAGCAGTGGGCGAAAATTTTACATAAACAACTTTCCCTGTAAAACTATTTCCTGTATAACTCAGACTGAGTGTGCTCGTGTACGTTCCCCCTGCAGTTGCGGAATAAGTAAAACCAGGAAGTGCCGCAACAGTAATATTAGTTCCTGTAAGATTACTGCCATCTATACTGAAAGAACCAGCTGCTGATGTTGTATTAAGGCAAACATTGCCAAAATCGGCCAATGCCGAACCAAGGCTTAAAGTAGGTCCCGCACTTGCATTGATAGTAAAGGTTTGTGTATTGGAAGCAGCTGGTGCACCTGCTGTAGTAACACCTACTGTTGCACTGCCGGCAGTTAAAATATCTGCAGCAGTAATGGTAGCAGTTAATTGCGTTGCGCTTACAAAAGTAGTGGTTCTGTTACTGCCATTCCAGGTAACGGTGCTGCTGCCGCTAACAAAGTTGGTACCATTTACAGTTATTGGAAAAGCCGAGCCACCTGCTGTTGCCGATGCCGGAGCAATAGATGTTGTAGTAGGTGTTGGATTGGCTGAATTTAACGAACCGCCGATGGCCAAACCATTTACGCCTGCTGCTGAAGAGATAAAGCCCCAGCCGCCTGTTGCTGTTTGCCCGGTTGCATAAAAGCGCAAGATAATAGTAGTAGTTGAAGCTACATTTTGTAATGCTGCAACACCAGAAAGGTTAACAGTAGCCAATGTAGCTGGCGTACCAATATTGGTAGCTGGCGAGCTAATTAATGTAAAATTGGTGCCATCCAAACTATATGCAAATTGGGTATTTACACCGGGTGCTGCTGCATAAGTTGCAGTACCTGCCATAAACCCATCTATGGAACTTAATGATAAATTGAATCCTGCCTGGGCTGTAAGGGTAACCTGAAAATAATCGGTATTGGTTACTGCAATGCCATCATTTTTAAAACCTACGGTTCTAAAAGAATTATTGGCAGAACTGCCTGCAGCGCCTGCGCCTCTTGTAATGTTGTTGGCACCAGATGCCGAAACAAGATTGGCATTGAAAGTAGTAGCTGCAACGGTTGCAGGGCCAGCATTTTGGCCTGTAAAATCCCAGGCCGCTATTTGCGCCTTGCTGTGGGTTACTATTAAGCCTGAAAATAATAGAGGCAGTAATAACCGGAGAGTAAATTTCTTCATGTAAGGATTAGTTTGTTAGTTTAATTTAAATCCAAACTTCAAAACTACCTTCATAAATCTACTAAACGGTAATTTTGGTGTAAAGAATTTATTAACAATTTGTCATCCTGTCAGCAATTAAAAACTGGCATTTTGTTTGACAAGTGAGCCTTAAATAATAACTATCATTTATATGCAAAAAGGAAACATAAGGGTACAAACGGAAAACATCTTCCCCATTATTAAAAAATTCTTATATAGTGATCACGAGATATTCATTCGTGAGCTGGTAAGCAATGCAATAGATGCTACCCAAAAATTAAAAACCTTGTCTTCTATTGGCGAAGCAAAGGGAGATTTAGGCGAATTAAGGATAGATGTGAAACTGGATGCTGAAAAAAAGACATTGACCATCAGCGACAGAGGTGTTGGTATGACAGCGGAAGAAGTAGATAAATATCTAAACCAATTAGCATTTAGTGGTGCAGAAGAGTTTTTGGAAAAATATAAAGGGCAAAATGAAAATAACATCATCGGGCATTTTGGCTTGGGTTTTTACTCAGCCTTTATGGTGAGCGACAAAGTTGAAGTATTTAGTAAAAGTTTTAGGGAAGATGCAAAAGCAGTGAGATGGGAATGTGACGGCAGCCCCGAATTTACTTTAGAAGAAGTTGAAAAGGAATTTAGAGGGACAGATATTGTGTTACACATCAATGAAGAAAGCAAAGAGTTTTTGGATGCTTACCGCATAGAAGCGATGCTGCAAAAATTTTGCAGGTTTTTACCAGTGCCTATTTATTTTAAAAACGAAAATGAAAAACCAGCAGAACTGAAAGAAGGTGAATCTGCTCCCGAAGAAAAATCCATCAACAACCCTACGCCAGCCTGGACAAAAAAACCATCTGAATTAACAGATGAAGATTATATCAATTTTTATAAAGAATTATATCCTTATGGTGAAACACCATTGTTCTGGATACATTTAAATGTTGATTATCCATTTAATCTTACAGGTATTTTGTACTTTCCAAAAATTAAGCAGAGCTACGAAATACAAAAAGATAAGATACAATTATACAGCAACCAGGTATTTGTTACTGATGAAGTAAAAGAAATTGTACCTGAATTTTTAATGCTGATGCATGGTGTAATCGACAGCCCTGATATTCCTTTAAACGTCAGCCGCAGTTATTTACAGGGCGACCAAAATGTAAAAAGAATCAGCAGCCACATCACTAAAAAAGTAGCTGATAAATTAGAAGAAATATTTAGAAACGACAGGAAGCAATTTGAAGAAAAATGGGAAAGCCTTGGCTTGTTTGTTAAGTATGGTATGATGACCGACGACAAATTTTTAGAAAAGGCCAACAAGTTTCATATTCTGCAAGACGCAAGCGATAATAGTTTTTATACATTAGAAGAGTACAAACTTGCTACAGAAACTTTACAAAGAAATAAGGAAGGTAATTTGGTAATTCTTTATACTACCAATCCGGTACAGCAAGATGCTTACATACAACAGGCAACTGCAAAAGGGTATAAAGTGGTGAAGATGGAAACCATCATCGACAATGGCTTTATACAGCAGATGGAAATGAAATGGGAAAAAGTACAGTTTGTAAGAGTAGATAGTGATATCACCGATAATTTAATTGATAAGCAAGAAGGTGGGGAAAGTGTGCTGAGCAAGGATGATGCAGCTACATTAAAAGAATTGTTTGGCGTAAAAATTCCTGAGCTTAATGTATCTGTAGAAGTGAAAGGCTTAAGCAATGATGCGCCACCAGTAGTAGCAACCAGGCCCGAGTTTATGCGCCGCATGAAGGATATGGCAGCTATGCAGGGAGCCGGCGGTATGGGAGCGTTTTATGCAAATATGCCCGATGAAGTGACACTAACGGTTAACGGTAATCATTCTGTGTATAAAAATATTTTAGCAGAAACCGCAAAAGATAAACAAGAAAAACTGGTGCATAATTTAGCGGACCTTGCACTGCTTTCGCAAGGATTATTAAAAGGCAATAGTTTAACCAATTTTATAAATAGAAGTGTGGAGTTGATGGGGTAATGTGTTTGGTTCTTGGGGACGCCGAAATTTTCATTTCGGCTCTCTTCCTTCGCTTTAAGTTCTCAAATGAATATTTAAAAGGGATTGTATGAAAATACAATCCCTTTTTATTTAGTTAATAAATTTTTTATCACTTCTTTCTTTTGTTTGGAAATGGGTATAACAGTATTATCATCAAGCAGTAAATAGCCTCCATCCTCTTTTACATAACTCTTGATGATTTTTTTATTGATTAAATGCGATTGATGGCAACGGATAAAACCATAATCTTTTAATAATTCTTCGTATTCATAAATAGGTTTTGATATCAATAGCTTTTCTCCATCAGTAAAATAAAAAGTAGTATAGTTATTAGATGCTTCACAACGAACGATGGATACAGTTTTTATAAAACGAATTTCCTTAGTGGTAGGCAATGCAATGCGATGGTCTTCTTTTTGTTGCTGGTGCTTCAATAATTGCAAAAGGTTTTCCAGTTGTGTGTTTTTATTTGACGCATGCTTGATTGCTGCTTTGTGTACTGCCTCCTTTAATTCTTTTACATCAATTGGTTTTAATAAATAATCAATAGCTGCAAATTTTATAGCTTGTATACCGTATTTATCATAAGCTGTTACAAATATTATTTCAAAATTAAGCCTCGGTAAAGATTGTAATAATTCAAAACCGTTCTTGCCCGGCATTTGAATATCTAAAAAAATAAGGCCTGGTTGATGTGCTGCAATAACTTGCTTACCCTCTTCGGCATTTTGAGCAACGGCAATTACATTTACCTGGGGACAATGCTTTTGCAGTAATGCCTTAAGGTTGATGATATTATTGTTTTCATCATCAATTATAACTGCCTTTATAATATTGTCTATAGCCATTGATTAAAGATAATGGTTACCGAAGTTCCGTTATTTCCTGATGTAATTCTTTGTTCAATAAAATACTGCTTGTGCAAACTGTTAATTAGTTTAATGCGTTCAGTTGTTAATTTTAATCCATACCCTTCAGTATTTTCTTTTGGGTTAAATCCTTCGCCATTATCTGCAATGACAACCAAAAGAGTATCTTCTTTTTTCAGAAAATTAATTTCAATCTTTCCTGCCGGTGATGAACTTGTCCCATGCTTAATAGCATTTTCTACAATGGGTTGCAACAAAAGGGTGGGTATTTCTATTAACCTGCTGATATCTTCCGCTACTGTAACCCTGTAGGCAAATCCAAATCGTAATTGTTCCAGATTTAAATATTGTTCCAGCTTTTTTATTTCCGCTTCAATGGTTGAAAAAGCTTTGTCATTATCGGTTAATGTGGTCCTCATCAGCATACTAAATTCAGAAAGATATTGATTGGCTTCATCTATTTTACCCGTATTAATTAACCCTTGTATAGAGTTAAGCGAGTTGAAAATAAAATGTGGATTTAACTGTGCCTGGATAGATTTTAATTCGAAAGCGCTTTGTTTTTGAGCAGCTTCAGCCTTAACACGTCGTATGTTCTTTCTTTGGATATAAATATAAAATGCAGCACATATAATCAATAATGCTATAATAATTTTAAATATTGTTGTTTGCCAGAAATGTGGCTTTACGGTAATAGTATATTGCTCAACGGTTTCTTTTTGTGCAGTATATCTTAACAGTAGGTCGTAAGTATTTGCTGCATTTAAAATTAATTTAAAAGAACTATCATTTTCAGGAGCCAACTGCCATGCAGATTCTTTTGTACCCACCTTCCTGTACAAATATTCAACATTTAATTTTTGTTGAAATTCATAATTTGACAGCTTTGCAACAACTTCATCTACATCTGGGTCTATCGTAAAGTTTTTTTTTCGCCGGATTCATTGGCTTTAAGCCTTAATGCAGTATAATCTTTTTTGTCTGAAAGAAAAAGCGAAACTTTTGGTGTAGCAGCCTTTCTGGTAATATTATAACTGTCTACCATTTGGTTGGTGGAATCTTCTTTTATTTCAATGAACAACTGGTCGTTAATAGCCAGGCTTGTATCACAAAGAGAGAAAACATATTCATAGCTGTACATACTTTGAGATGAGTTTTCATATGAACCAATTTTACATAATTGCCTTTTAAAATCAGCTACTTTTTTCCAATTGAACAAGGGTTTTCCGTTGATGGATATTCTTATTGACCTTTTATTAAAAAATGACTCTTGTTCTTTTTTTGGAAGAAATTCTTTCTGAATTCCTGTAGTACTTGTTATAGCTTCTATATAGTTTTTAGCAGCCTTATTCCCGAAAGTAAAAAAGCCGTATTGCAAAAACTGTATGTTAACTTTTTGGCCAATAACAGTTAATGATGCATAAGGAATTACACTGCTGGTGTCCGGCATATCTGCATGGTAATTTCTGTGGATAGAATCTGCAATGATATTATTTTCAAACCTTATTCCGCTCATAAAACCTGGTACGTACAAAGAGTTATCAGTTAATGTTATCGGTACAATATTAAACCTAAAGTTATCGGGGTATTTCTTTTTTATATCAATTAATTGAACGGAATCTCTTCTTTTTTCTTCTGGAGTTCTATTTGGTGTTTGGGAAAAGCCAGCAGTTGCAAAACATACAATTGTAGTTATCAAAAGAATTTTCTTTTTCATTATAAAAATTTTAGTAAAACTAGGGCTCGGTAAAATATAGTCTCACCAATACTGTGAATTTATGCAGTTTAACTGTGAATTCATCTTTTCTCAAGGATTATAGCATCTAAATATATCATCTTTTGTGTATGATATACTTGTTTAAACCCTACGTCCAATAACTCTTGCTTGTACACCGGATTTGCATAAATCAAAGTAATTGGCCTGGGCGTCATTTCAAAACTTTCTAAAATGTTTTCTGCCACGCTGCTCATGATTACATCATCAAAAGGGTTGAACATAAAAATACAATCAACGTCATTGGCTATCTCAAAATAAAAAGCATCGTTATTATATATTTTGTATTGGAGGGCCTTGTTTTTTTGTTGAGTAAGAAAAAGGTTATTTTCCGCCTGCTTACATAATTCTTTTGACAAATCAACGCCGGTTACTTTATTAAAACCATAATGTGCAGCTACACATAATGCCCTGCCTTTACCACAGCCAATATCTAAGAAATGATGGTGCGTTTTATCTTTTATTTCGGTAAAAATTTCTTCCAGCAAATCGTAACTAACCGGCATGTAAATGGTGGAATGATCAATATCAATACCTTTTTTCTCCAATGCTCGTAATTCATCTGCACCTGTAGTAACGATGCCATATTTTTTTTCTCCTTTTATTTCCTGCTTGATGATATAGCGTGCAATTTTTATATCCCACTTAACAGCGAGGTAGAAAAAGTATTTTATGTAGCAGAAAAATCTCATTATTCAGATAACTGTATATCTATAACTTTTAACTGTAAGGAAGTATTGCCATTCCATTCATTCTCATCAATGGTAAAAACAATGTCGACAGGTTTTTGCATTTGCAGCAAGTAAAATTTTGTGGCCATATTAAAACCTATACCCGTTAAAGTAATACCATCTTGTTTTACCACAAAACGTACATGCAAATTTTTTACAATTTTAGAATAACCGGTATCCCAAACATTTTTTGCTACAAAAACCGGCCGCATGTTTTCAGGGCCAAAAGGTTCCATCTGGCAAATGATATTGTAAAAAGAATTGTTGATGACGGTAAATGAAATGGGGGCATCAATAATGATTTCGGGTATCAATAAATCAGGAGGTATTGTAGCAGATACAACTGCTTCAAATTGATCGCTGAATGCATTTACGTTTTCCGGAAGCAGCGACATACCAGCCGCTGCAAAATGGCCGCCATAACCTAATAAATGTTCACGGCAGGCATGTATGGCTTCGTATAAATTAAAACCGGGCACACTTCTGGCACTTCCTGCAACCACATCTCCACTTCGGGTAAGTACTATTGTTGGGCGGTAATATTTTTCTATCATACGGCTGGCAACAATGCCTACTACACCTTTATGCCAGTGTTCTTTATAAACAACAGATGTTTTTCTGTTTATCAAAGTTTCATCTGCATCGATTATCGCCAATGCTTCTTCGGTAATGCTGCTGTCCGCTTCTTTTCGGTCGCTGTTGTCGCTATGCAGCATTTCGGCAAAAGCCAATGCTTTTTCATATTCCGGTTCAATAAATAATTGCACCGCTTTTCTTGCATCATCCATTCTGCCAGCGGCATTTACCCTTGGTGCAATCACAAATACCACATTATTGATAGATAATTTTTTTTGAATGCCGCCTAAATGTATTAATGCTTTTATCCCCGGATTAGGATTGGTATTAATCTTTTCCAAGCCATAAAATGCCATTGTCCTGTTCTCGCCTGTCATTGGTACTATATCTGCAGCAATGGCTATGGCAATCAAATCTAAATAGCAATAATAATGTTGTTCTTCAATATTAAAATGCTGAGCAAGGGCGGTAATTAATTTAAAGCCAACACCGCAACCACACAATTCTTTATAAGGATAATTGCAATCTTTTTGTTTGGCATTAAGGATGGCAACAGCATCAGGAATAATTTCATCTGGTAAATGATGGTCGCAGATAATAAAATCAATACCAAGGCTTTTAGCATAAGCAATAAGGTCAACAGATTTAATGCCACAATCCAAAGAGATGATTAATGTGATACCATTTTCTTTGGCAAAATCTATTCCCATTTTGCTTACTCCATAACCTTCCCGGTAGCGGTGCGGAATATAAAAATCTAAATACGCAGGGTTGTAAATTTTACAAAGAAACTGGTACATGCACGCCACACTGGTAGTACCATCTACATCATAATCGCCAAACACCAAAATTTTTTCATTTTTTTCAAAAGCGGCAATAATGCGCTGCACCGCTTTATCCATATCCTTCATCAGCCATGGGTCATGTAAACTCCATAGCTGAGGCCTAAAATAATCTTTTGCTTTTTCAAAATTATCTATCTCTCTTTGCACTAAAATGCTGCAAATAGTTTTGCTAACTTTAAGCGTTTGCTGTAAAGCGTTAGTTTTGTCTTCATCGGCCTTTAATATTTTCCAGCGTTTTTCCAATTTAATATTTTCTGTCTGTAGTATACCTTACTAATTGTTCCAGTGCTTTTCTTACTTCACTATCTTTAAATTCGTACAATATTTTAAGCGCTTCATCCCTGTATTCATTCATCTTTTGGGTAGCATATGTGATGCCACCAGCTTCCTCCACAGCAGTAATAACCAGCTTTACTTTTTTAGGATCTTTATTTTCATTCTTAATAATGTATATTAATTCCCTTCTTTTTTTTGCATCAATCTTATTGAGGGTATATATCAAGGGGAGTGTCAGTTTTTTCTCTTTAATATCATTACCAGTTGGTTTACCAATATCTTCTTTTCCATAATCAAAAAGATCGTCTTTAATTTGAAAAGCGATGCCTGCTTTTTCTCCAAATAATTTCATCTTGGCTGTAATATCGGCATCTTTAGTAGTGCTGTAAGCGCCTACGCTGCAGGCAGAAGAAAGGAGGGAGGCTGTTTTACTCCTGATGATCTCAAAATAGATATCTTCCTTTAAATTAAGTTTTCTTGATTTTTCTATTTGTAATAATTCACCTTCACTCATTTGCTGTACGGCATCGGAAAGAATATGTAAATGTTCAAAATCGTTATTGGTTGTAGATAATAAAAGACCTTTGCTTAGCAGATAATCGCCTACCAAAACGGCAATTTTATTTTTCCAGATGGCATTGATGGAGAAAAAGCCCCTTCTTTCCAATGATTCATCTACCACATCATCATGTACCAGGGTGGCGGTATGCAATAGTTCAACAAGGGCAGCAGCCCTGTAAGTGCTTTCGTTAATATCTCCATGGAGTTTAGCACTTAAAAAAACAAACATTGGCCTTAATTGTTTGCCTTTGCGTTTAATGATGTACTTCATTATCCTATCAAGCAAAAGCGTATTGCTTTTTACAGCGCCGGCAAATTTTTTCTCAAAAGTATTTAGCTCCTCTCCAATAATGTCGGTTACAAATTTCATACAAAAAGAAGGCAATATAAGTCACTAAAAACCCCTGTCAAAGTATTTTATAGGTTTGTAATTTCAATGTAAGCAAAAAATAATTCCGAGGCTCCCAAAAAAATACTTTAACTTTATTGCAACGAAATGACCCCAAAAAGCGTCTTTATCTATTCAAATCAATAGCTTATGGATAGTTGGTAACCAAAATTAAACGTTAAAAAAATTTGGTTTATAACTCTCATTTGATATTTTTGCAGTAAAATCAACTCGTACACATTTAGAAATTTTATTAATTATTAAGTTATGACAAGCAAAAAGTACAAATTTTTATTAATCGCTTTAATGTTTCTTTCCTTGGGAGCGTTTGCTCAGGTAGGTGGAACAGGGAGCGTTTATGACTCTTCGGTTATTCCTGCTAAAAGGATGCCGCAGGCAAATGAATTCTGGAATAAGTCTTACAACTTTCCAGCAAAACCACGTAATATGTGGGAAGTAGGTGTTTCTACAGGTATATTTACCGTTAGCGGTGATGTTGCGGCAAGAGCTTTTACAGCGCCCAACTTTGCTGTACACGTTAGAAAAGCCTTTGGATACATTTTCTCTTTAAGGTTAGAGTATATGAACACTGTAGGAAAAGGCCAAAACTGGACTGTAGCTCACAACTATGCTAAAAACCCAGCTTGGAGTTCTAAGTATAATGCGCCTTATATTCAATATGGCAGTCCTGATAGAACTGCTTACACAGTTCCTTCAAGAGGTATTGTTCAAGACAATGTTTTTTATAACTACAAAACTAAAGTTCAGGATCTTGGACTGCAAGGTATTGTAACATTGAATAACATTCGTTTTCACAAACAAAAGACCGGCATCGTAATTTATGGTGGTGGTGGTATTGGTGCTAGCTTGTATCAAACTGCAGTTAATGCACTTGATGCAAACAACAACCCTTACACTTCTTTATTTAATGGTATTACCACTTCTGGCTATACCAATCGTAAAGACATCCTGAAAGCTTTGAAGAACGGAATGGATAAAACCTACGAAACTGCTGCTCAAAGCCAGGGATCTCGCCGTCCTAAAATAGGAAAAAATACATTGAAACCTTCTGGTACTGTATTAGCCGGTGTTGCATTTAAATTAGGAAAACGTATTAACCTTGCAATTGAAGACAGGTGGACATTTGTAAAAGATGATTTGTTAGATGGTCAGCAATGGCAGGAAAATCCTCAAGGGGATGCTTCTTTAACCAGCGATTTCGATTCTTATAACTACGCTTCAGTTGGTTTAAACTTTAACTTGGGCGCTAAATCTACTGAACCATTATGGTGGATGAATCCTTTGGATTATGCTTACGACGAGTTAATGAACCACAGGAATGTTAAGATACCAAAAATGGAATGTCCTGATGCTGATGGTGATGGCGTTTGCGATCATTTAGACAGAGAACCAAATACTCCAGCTGGTTGCAAAGTTGACACCCATGGTGTTACTGCTGATACTGACGGCGATGGTGTTCCTGATTGTAAGGATAAAGAATTGATTACGCCTACAGCTTGTCAACCAGTTGATGCTGATGGTGTTGGTCATTGCCCTGATCCTAAATGCTGTACTAACATACCACCTGTTGTAGTTAACCCATGTCCTTCTGACTACCCAAGTGTTTCTTTCAAAAACGGTAGCCCAGCATTAAGTGCTGATGCTAAAGCAATGCTTGCAACTTGTGCAGCTAAATTGAAAGGTAGCCCAACTTGTAGCATCACTGTTACTGGTTACCCAGAAACAAGCAAAGCTTCACAAGCTAATTGCAATAAGAGAGTAGAAGCTATTAAAACATATCTTGTTGAAAAAGAAGGTATTAGTGCAGACAGAATTACTACTAACTGCGAAGTTGGTGGTGGCGACAAGAATACAGTTGATATAAAATCTAACTAATAGATTTTCAATTATTTCACTTTTTGCTCAATGATAGCCCTTCCGGTTTTCGGGAGGGCTTTTTTTTGCCCCTATCCCCTAAAGGGTGATGTAGGACATTGCGCAGAAGCATTAGTTAATATTTGGTTTGTTATTGTGTGATATTTATTCTTTGCCTATTGCCCGTTGTCTATTGCCAATTGCTTATTTACCAAACTCTTAACGAGGTATTTTTGGTTGATTCTATATTTACTGGCATTTTTGAGTAATTTCCATTAATTTTGCATTCCTTTATATGAGATCAATTAAAATCGTATTTACCGTATTAGTGTTGTTAATTGTTGCCGCATCGTGTAATAATAAATACAATAAGATTTATAAGAGCAAGGATTACGTGTATAAACAAAAGATGGCAGACGAGTTTTATGCCAAAAAGAAATACAAAGTAGCTCAGCAATTATATGAAGAACTATTTGCGGTAGTAAAGGGTACACCGCAGTTTGAAGATGTATATTATAAAGATGCTTACTGCTTTTATTACATGAAAGATTATTTGCAGGCACAATCTTTATTTAAAGGATTTTTAGAAGTATATCCCAATAGCCCAAGGGCCGAGGAAGTGGATTATATGCATGCATTTTGCTTCTACAAGCAATCGCCAAAGCTGGAACTTGAACAGGTGAATACCACTAAGGCAATAGGTATGATGCAGACTTTTATCAATCAGCACCCCGGGTCGGAACGCATTAAAGATGCAACTGAAATCATTGATGCTTGCAGGATAAAATTGGAACAAAAGGAATATCGCTCTGCAGAATTGTATTATAATTTAGGGCAGTATAGAGCAGCGGCACTTGCCTTTACCAACCTGATCAATAATTATCCCGAATCAAAAGATGGCGATTCGTACAAATTGAAAATCGTAAGATCGTATTACAGGTTTGCAAAGTTGAGCTACGAGGATAAACAAATTGAGCGGTTTGAAAAAGTGATTAGTGAGTACCAGGATTTTGCAGATCGTTATCCTGAAAGCAAATTATTGAAGGAAGCAGAAAGTTATAGTAATTTAAGTCAAAACCATATAAAAGAATTAAAAAATGAGCAAACTACGTCGTCAGCTAAGCGGTAATACCAGCAGTTCGGTAGAACCTAAAAGTTTATATGATATAAAAATGAAAACAGGTAATGTGTACGAATCTATTGCTATAATAGCAAAGCGTGCCAACCAGATCAATATTACTGTTAAGGAAGAATTGCATAATAAACTCGAAGAATTTGCAAGCCATACTGATAGCCTGGAAGAAATTCATGAAAATAAAGAGCAGATAGAAATATCTAAGGCTTACGAAAGAATGCCTAACCCTGCGTTATTGGCAACTACAGAATTTATGGAAGACAAAGTGTATTTCCGTAAAAACGATGAAGATTTGTTTAGCTAAGAAAAGCAATAATTTAGCAATATTATTAACAGCAAAAGTTATAATTTTATCCCGTCCGCAACACAAGTTGGAGACGGGATTTTTTATGCTGAAAGGAAAGAAAATTTTACTGGGCGTTACCGGAAGCATTGCAGCATTTAAGTCCGCAGCATTGGTTAGGCTATTAATAAAGCAGGGTGCCGAAGTAAAAGTGATAATGACTACAGCAGCAAAAGATTTTGTTACACCTCTCTCGCTTTCTACCTTATCCAAAAATGAAGTGCTTTCTGATATTGCAGATAACGATACCTGGGCCAACCATGTAATGCTGGGCCGTTGGGCCGATATTATGCTGCTGGCGCCATTAAGCTGCAATACGTTGGCAAAGATGGCCAATGGGCTTTGCGATAACCTGCTGATGGCGGTTTATCTTTCTGCAACCTGCCCTGTAGTGGTTGCGCCGGCAATGGATGAAGATATGTGGCATCATTCTTCAACCAACGACAACCTTAAAAAAATAGCTTCTTTTAATAATTATATTATACCAGTTGAAAATGGCGAGTTGGCAAGTGGATTAGTTGGAGATGGAAGAATGGCCGAGCCAGAAAGTATAGTAAATTGGCTAAGCAATTTTTTTGCAGAAAAGCTTGACTTGAAAGGCAGAAAAGTATTAATTACCGCAGGCCCAACTTATGAAGCGCTTGATCCTGTCCGCTTTATTGGTAATCACTCTTCGGGAAAAATGGGCATTGCAATTGCTGAAGAAATGAGTAATCGTGGTGCAGTCGTTACTTTGGTTTTAGGGCCGTCTTCAGTTGCTGTTCCCAAAAATATGGAAGTGATAAAAGTAAGATCGGCCAATGAAATGTATGAAGCCTGTATTAGTAAGTTTGAAAAGATGGATATTGCTGTTATGAGTGCAGCAGTTGCAGATTACACCCCTGTAAACGTTGCCGGCGAAAAAATAAAAAAGAACGATAATACCTTTACCATTGAACTAACCAAAACAAAAGATATTTTAAAATCCTTGGGGGAAAAGAAAAAAGATAACCAGTTATTGGTTGGTTTTGCCCTTGAAACCAATAATGAAAAAGAATATGCTTTAACAAAATTGCAGGCAAAAAATGCAGATATGATCGTTTTAAATTCATTGAATGATGCCGGTGCAGGTTTTGGGTACGACACCAACAAAATCACTATTTTTGACAAACAGGGAAATGAGTATAATTTTGATACGAAATTGAAAAAAGAAGTGGCAAAAGATATTGTAAACACCATCATCAAATTATTACATGCGTAAAATTATTTGTTTAATCGCTTTTGCTTTTGCAACTTATTGCCTGCAGGCGCAGGAATTAAAAGCTACCATAACGGTTGTAAGCAGTAAGGTAGGAACAGCTGTTAACCCCAGCGTATTCCGCACATTTCAAACGGCGCTTAATAATTTTATCAATAACCGTAAATGGACAAGCGATAATTTTTTACCCAACGAAAAAATAGAATGTAATTTTTTATTGAACCTTGACCCCACTTCAGAAACAAATGTGTACAATGCCAGCCTTACCATACAGGCAGCAAGGCCTATTTATAACACATCTTATTTATCACCCATAATTAATTTTAGGGACGAGAATATAACTTTTAAATATGTGGAGTTTCAGCAATTGGATTTTAATGAGAACAGGGTAACAGGTTCAGATGCACAGGTATCTAATCTTAGCGCTGTATTTGCTTATTACGCTTATATGATATTGGCTTTTGATTATGATTCGTTTTCTCAGCACGGCGGCGATATTTATTTTCAAAAGGCACAGAATATTGTAAACAATGCCCCGGACGGAAGAGGTATCAGCGGCTGGAAGGCTTTTGACGGTACCCGTAACCGTTACTGGCTAGTTGAAAACATGCTTAACAGCCGCTATACTGTAATGCATGATGTTTATTATAATTACTATCGCCTTGGAATGGATAAATTTTACGAAGATGAAAATGCAGCCAGGGGTGAAGTAATGAATGTGCTGAATTTACTGGATAACTTCAACACAGAGAATCCTAATAAGATGATCAACCAGTTTTTCTTCCAGGGAAAATCAACAGAATTGATAAAGCTTTTTTCCAAAGCGCCACCACAGGATAAAACAAGGGCATTTGATATACTACAAAGGATAGATATTACTAATGCCAACAAATACAAAGACGAATCGAAATGAGGATACAACGATTGTTTTTGCTAAGTGCCCTTTTTTTATTTTCATGCAGAGATAAAAATTCAGTTCCTTCTGGAATATTGAAACCAGCCCAAATGGAGGCTGTATTGTGGGATGTATTGCTTGCCGATGCCTTTACCAATGATTTTATAAAAAAGGATACCACAAAAAGGCCTGAGGTAGAGAATGTAAAATTGCAGCAGCAGATATTTGCAACCAATAAAACATCCAAAGAAGAGTTTTATAAAAGTTTTGAATATTATAAAGCACACCCCGACCTGATGCAACCAATGCTGGATAGTTTAATGAGCAGAAAGACCAGAGAAAAGAACAATATTACAATACCAGCGCCAAAAGCTGTAGATACCTCAAAGCTTGTAAAATGAATAAAGTATATAAAGATGCAGCAACAGCAATTACCGATATAGCAGATGGGGCAGTAATTATGCTGGGTGGTTTTGGTTTGTGTGGCATACCCGAAAATTGTATTGCAGCATTAGTAAATAAGAAAATTAAAAACCTTACCTGTATATCCAACAATGCAGGTGTAGATGATTTTGGTATAGGTTTGATGCTGAAACAAAAACAGGTGAAGAAAATGATTTCTTCCTATGTTGGCGAAAATGCGGAATTTGAAAGGCAGCTGCTTAGTGGCGAATTGGAAGTTGAACTGATACCACAAGGCACTTTAGCAACCAGGTGTATGGCTGCCGGTTATGGCATGCCTGCAATTTTTACGCCTGCAGGCGTAGGTACAGAAGTAGCAGAAGGAAAAGAGACCAGGGTTTTTAATGATAAGGAGTATCTTTTAGAATATGCATTTGATGCAGATTTTGCAATAGTAAAAGCATGGAAAGGCGATACCGATGGCAATTTGATTTTTGCAGCAACAGCACGAAATTTTAATCCTTTAATGGCAATGGCTGGCAAAATAACCATTGCAGAAGTAGAAGAATTGGTACCTGCCGGAGAATTAGACCCTAATCAAATTCATACACCAGGCATTTATGTGCACCGCATTTTCAAAGGGGTTAATTATGAAAAGAGAATTGAGCAAAGAACAGTAAGAAAACCGGCAAATTAGCAAATGTGCAGATATGCAAAATTTTAGTTTTAGAAAGTGTTTGATTATTTAAGACTTTTGGATTTTATCAATTTGCATATTTGCACATTTTCATATTATCACATTCATTTATGGCTTTATCAAAAGAACAAATAGCACAACGCATTGCACAGGAACTTAAAGACGGTTACTATGTAAACCTCGGCATTGGAATTCCTACCCTGGTAGCAAACTATATTCCGGCAGGTATTAATGTAGTATTACAAAGCGAAAATGGCTTGCTGGGCATGGGGCCCTTTCCTATAGAAGGCCAAGAAAATGCAGATATGATCAATGCAGGTAAGCAAACCATTACCACTTTACCCGGCTCTGCATTTTTTGACAGCGCCATGAGCTTTGGGATGATACGTGCAGGCAAGGTTGACCTTACGGTATTGGGTGCTATGGAAGTAAGTGAGCAAGGTGATATTGCCAACTGGAAAATACCCGGTAAAATGGTAAAAGGAATGGGCGGCGCTATGGACTTGGTGGCTGCAGCAAAAAATATTATTGTAGCCATGATGCATACCAACCCTAAAGGCGAGAGCAAATTATTGCCGAAATGCGGATTACCGCTTACGGGTAAACGCTGCGTAAAAAAAATTGTAACAGAAATAGCAGTGTTAGAAGTTACTACAAATGGCTTTAAATTATTGGAAAGGGCTCCAGGAGTAAGTGTAGATGAAATTGTGAGTAAAACGGCGGGGAAATTGATTGTAGAAGGAAACGTGCCGGAAATGCATTTTAATTAATGAGTTTGTTTCCCACATGGCCAATAAGGGTAAAAATAACACAGCGGCAAGTCACTCCAATACAGCACCAGGTAGTCAATTTTTTAAGATTTGCATTCAATCCTACACCTATCCCAATGCTTATTGGAGCACCTACAGTCATTGTTCCTAAAAAGCCTAAGCCCACAATACCATATTTGTTCCAAATTTTATAAATCAGAGGATGCTTGTTGGATTTTTCTTTCTGCGGCTGATTCTTTAAAAAAAATGCCTTGATTTTATCTCCTAAAAAAGCAGCAACAAATACACCAACCAATCCGCCAACGATACTTGCCAAAAAAACTATCCATGGCGACAAGCCAAGAGCAAACCCTGTGGGAATTGCTACATATAATTCAAAGGTAGCTAAGGCAGCAACAGTTAATATTTTAAAAAACATAGGGTAATTATAAATTAGTGAAATATGATTGCTGTGAAATTAACTGAAACTACTGACTTAGTACAATGAATTTTCTAAAGGATAATAAATTTATAATAAAAAGCATCCTTTTACAAAAGAATGCTTTTTATTAAATGGAATTCAAATCAATTTAAATTAAGCGTTTTATCTTTCGGGTACTTTATACTGTAACTAACCCTTACTTTTTTTACTTCGCCGGGTGCCAATTTTAATTTCCAGGTTAGTACACCAATTTCAGTGTTGATGGCTGCATCATTACTTTCCAAAAGTTCCACTTCTACTTCTTTATTTTGAGAAACAGGGTATTGGTCTTTCAACAACATATTTACTTCATCTTTTTTATTGTTCTTTATTGTTATTTCATAAGCAAATATTTGCTTTTTGTTGGTGCCTAAGAATTTTACGCTGCTAAAATCTTTTAACTTTTCTCTTTTTACAACTACTCTTTTATCCCTGCCCATGGTAAGGTTTATCGTATCCATGGTTGATGATGGGTCGATAAAAGATTTGCCGATATAAGTACCTTCAAAAATAATATTGGCTTCTCCTGGCAACAGATTCAGGCCTTCCCAATCGGGTACTTCTGCCAATAAAAATGCATCCTTATCTAATTTAGGCACTGAATAATATTTATAAGTGGCAGGCACATCATATTCTTTTAAAGTGGCCGTTTGTGCCTTACCGTTTGTAGGGATATCATAAGGCAAATCGATATTAAAAGTTACAGCCAGTTCCCTGTCTGCAACAGAAATATAATCATCAAGCCCATCTTTTAAAGTAATCACTACAACGCCATTGGCGCCTCTGCTGCCATATATAGCTGTGGCACTGGCATCCTTTAGTACTTCAATATTTTTGACTGACCTTTGGTCAATATCATCAATGCTTCCTTCTTCCATTGGAACGCCGTTTACAAGATATAAAGGTTTGCTGTTGTTATTCAGGGAACTATTTCCTCTAAGCCTTATAGAGCCATACCCTGTGGTTACTACTTCATTTAATTGCAATCCGGGAACCCTTCCGGCTAAGCCTAAAGCTGAACTTGATTTATCAAATGATTGAATAGTATTAAGCATTGACAAATTCTGTTCATACTTCACAACTGGATTTATATAACTCAAAAACCAGGCTTTAAAAACAGGAGCATTGCCCGTTTGTGTTGGTGTTGAAGTGGAGAGTGCCAGCTTAACTTGTTTCCAATCTAAGCCAGTAGTTTGAAAAATTTTGGCCCGGTAAATTAATTTCAACGGCTCACTAACACTCGTTGCTTTAAGGTCGTAAAATGCATTCCAGTAAGCATTAGCTGTAACATAAGTAATTGTAAAATCATAATTTCCGGCAACAGCGGTATTTAATTGCAATACTAGGCTGCCACTACTTTTATTATTTTTCTTTTGTTCTTCATCAATTTGGCTGGCTACTTTTTGCAGCAATGATGTTAGCTTATTTTCTTGCTGTTTTAATTGCGCCAGTTCTGTTTGCAACTCCCCTGATTTTAATTTATAATAATCCATCAGTTTCATTAACTCAGCTACGCTCAATCCTGTTTGTGTGCCTTTAATTTCTTTATTCGCTTTAAGTACAGTCAACAAATCTGTAGCAATACCTTCATTCAGTTTTAATTTATCTATATCTGCACTCAATTTATCTACAGAATCTTCCAGCATTTTTACCCTTGGGCTTTTTATATCATCCTTCAGGTAATCAGTATTGAATTCAACACCCATTACCGTTACATTATCACTTGTTTTTATTTGCACACTACTAATATCAATGGCATTGCTAAGGTTTTCAATAACCAATTCCGAATTGCCTTTTGATAAATTTACTTTGGCAGCGTGTGTCATTTCAGCACCAGCCCTATATACAGTAACTGCGTTTAGCGTAGCCTTTACCCTTGGTTTTTCTTCTGTAGCAAAAGAAAATTTAAATAGAAGTGTCAGTAAGAATAAGAAGTATATTTTCATAAAAGTTTTTCTTACGGATGACAGGAAAGGGCAGATTACATAAATAAAAAATCCCCCTGAAAAATCAAGGGGATCGTGCTGGCATGCAATCCTAGTTTGTGTTGGTAATTATGTTCTAGGCGCAGCGGCTAAAATTTCTTCATTGGCGCCGCTGGCATATTTTTCAAAGTTCTTTACAAATTCTAATGCTAATTCTTGTGCTTTTTTATCAAATGCTTCTGGTGTGGGCCAGGTATTTCTTGCACTTAATATTTCTGAAGGCACATTGGGGCAAGTTTTTGGTATGGCTAATTTAAACCATGGTGTAGTATCGTATTCCACATTATCTAATTGGCCTTCAAGCGCAGCAGTAATCATTGCTCTTGTATAACCAAGTTTCATCCTTTTACCAATGCCGTAAGGGCCGCCGCTCCAGCCTGTATTTACCAGCCAAACTTTTACATTATTTTCTTTCATTTTTTTGCCCAGCATTTCGGCATATTGTGCAGGGTGTAATGGCAAAAATGGTGCGCCAAAACAAGCGCTAAAAGTTGATTTAGGCTCAGTGACACCAGCTTCGGTACCAGCTACCTTTGCCGTGTAGCCGCTAATGAATTGGTACATGGCTTGGCCTGGAGTTAATTTGCTTATTGGAGGCAATACGCCATAAGCATCGCAGGTTAAAAAGAAAACATTCTTAGGTGTTTTTCCAACAGATGGTTCCAGTGCATTGCTGATAAAATCTAAAGGATAACTCACCCTCGTATTTTCGGTAATTTTTTTGCTGCTGAAATCAATTTTATTAGTGCCATCAAAAAAAGTTACATTTTCTACCAAAGCACCAGGGCGAATAGCATTGTAAATTTCTGGTTCTTTCTCTTCGCTTAAATCAATTGTTTTTGCATAACAACCTCCTTCAAAATTAAATACACCTTCGTTCGTCCATCCGTGCTCGTCATCACCAATCAGTAAACGGTTAGGGTCGGCGCTAAGGGTTGTTTTTCCGGTACCGCTCAATCCAAAGAAAATGGCAGTATCACCAGCTTTGCCCATGTTGGCGCTGCAATGCATGCTTAATACATTGGCACGTTGAGGCAACACATAATTCAACATGGTAAAAATGCCTTTCTTCATTTCGCCGGTATAACCGGTACCACCAATTAAAATAGTTTTATGGGTGAAACTTATAACAGCAAAATTTTCTCCCCTAGTTCCATCTACTTCAGGATTTGCTTTAAAGCCCGGCGCTTGTATAATATGCCAATGTGGTGTAAAATTTTCTAAATCTTTTTCTGCGGGGCGAATAAACATATTGTAGCAAAATAAATTTGCCGAAGGCTGCTCATTTATAACCCTTAAATTCAACCTGTATTTTTCATCTGCGCAAGCATAACAATCACGAACCCAAATTTCTTTATCTCCTAAATATTGCAGCATCTTATCTTTCAACTGGAAAAAATATTTCTCTTCAATGGCGATATTAAAATCGTTCCAGTGAACGGTATTTTCGGTCATCGCATCTTTTACAGTAAACTTATCTTTCGGACTGCGGCCAGTAAATTTGCCTGTGTTGATGACTAAAGCGCCGGTATCGTTTAAAACACCCTGGCCGCGTTTTATAGTTTGTTCGGTTAACTCTTCTGGATTTAACTGGTAGTGAATATCACTAGAAAGCTTTAAGCCTAAATTTACCAATGCGTTTTTAGGTAAGGCCATCATTGTTGGTACTGACATGTATAATTTTTTTGGGTGTAGCGTTTCGCAATCGTTGCCGCAAAGTTATATCATACATCTTTTAGGAGGCAATTGGACAAATGAACGAGATTGAAATCTTCACCCGCAAACGATTGCGGAACTTTAAATATTGAGTGTTTTATTGAATATCTTCAAATATTGAGTGGAAATAGTTGAATGCATTGAATATTTTTTAATTTGACCGCAAGTCTAGCCACAGATTGCACAGATTACAAAAAATTAATGCACCATCCTTATTCTTCGGCAATATTTAAGTGATAAACAGCCTTTTAACTACAATAATGGAAAAAATTAATGGAATTTGTGGAATCTGTGGCAACGTTCTAAAATGTATATTGCACTATAAATTCCTAAAGCATGAAATATCTTCCCCTTAATTCAGAAATTTTTGTTCAAAACCGCAAACGTTTTGTAGAAAGAATGGACAAAAACTCGATTGCCATTTTTAACAGCAATGACGAATTGCCGATTAATGGCGATGCCATTTATAAGTTTAAACAAAACAGCGACCTGCTTTGGCTTACGGGTATTGAGCAGGAAGACACCATGCTGATATTATATCCTGATAATCCCGACCCGAAATACAGGGAGGTATTGGTGTTGGTACGCCCCAATGAATTAAAAGAAAAATGGGATGGGCATAGATTAAGAACGCACGAAGCTACCGCTATATCCGGTATTAAAACAATAATTTGGCTGGATAGTTTGGACGGCGTGTTGCAACCATGGATACATTGGGTAGATACCATCTATTTAAATACCAATGAAAACGACCGTAAGGCAAACCTTGTGCCGGTAAGAGATTATCGATATATTGAACAAATGAAACAGCGCTATCCTTTACATAATTATAAACGCAGCGCTAAAATTTTAAAAGATTTGCGTGGCATAAAAACTGCTTTGGAAGTTGAAGTGTTGCAAAAAGCAGTTGATATCACCGATAATACTTTCAGACATTTATTACAGTTTATAAAACCTGGTGTAATGGAGTATGAAATAGAAGCAGAAATTTATCACCAGTTTTTAAAACAAAGAGCAACAGGGCCGGCTTACGGCAGCATTATTGCCAGCGGCGACAGGGCAAGAACATTACATTATGTAGAAAATAGTCGTGAATGTAAAGATGGCGAATTGATATTGATGGATTTTGGTGCTGAATACGGCAATTACTGTGCTGATTTAACAAGGACTGTTCCTGTAAATGGAAAATTTGGACGCAGGCAAAAAACTATCTACAACGCATGCCTGCATTTGCACCATTATGCAGCAAGCATTTTAAAGCCTGGCATTAATATTATTGATTACACCGAAAAAGTGGGTGAAGAAGCAACACAGGTATTTTTGAAAATAGGGTTAATAAAAAAGAGTGATGTAAAAAATGAAGATGCCGATAACAGAGCATACAGAAAATATTTGTACCATGGCATCTCTCACCATTTAGGTATTGATGTGCATGATCTTGGAACTAGAACAGAACCTATAAAAGCCGGAATGGTGTTTACCATTGAACCAGGCATTTATATTGAGGAAGAAAATATTGGCGTAAGGATTGAAAATAATTTTTGGATAACAAGGAATGGGAGCAAAGACTTAATGAAAAATATTCCTATAACTGCGGAACAGATAGAAGCATTAATGAAAAAATAAAAACAAATGATTAAACAGATTCCAAATATTTTCACTTTACTTAATCTTTTCTTCGGCTGTATTGCAATTGTATTCGCACTGCAGAACACAATCGACATCAGATATACCGCTGAAGGCGCACAGTATATAAAACTTACAGAAAAAATATTTTATGCCTCTCTATTTATTGGCATTGCAGCAGTAATAGATTTTTTAGATGGCTTTGTAGCAAGGCTTTTAAAAGCTTCATCTGAAATGGGCAAGCAGTTAGATTCTTTGGCTGATGTGGTAAGCTTTGGTGCTGCACCGGGAATAATTTTGTACCAGTTTCTTCGTATGAGTTTTATAAAAGAAAACGAAGGCATTGAAGCATCAATGATTGGGCTTTTACCAGCGTTTATTTTTAGTTGCGCAGGCGCTTACAGGTTGGCAAGGTTTAATATTGATACCGAACAAAGTTTTGGTTTTAAAGGCGTTCCTATTCCTGCAGCAGGTTTGGTAGTGGCATCTTTGCCATTAATTTACTGGAACGTGCAGTCAGACTTTGTTTACGATATCATCATCAATAAATGGTTTTTATACGGTATCATACTTATTTTAAGTTGGCTGATGGTATCTAAGTTGCCACTTATGGCATTGAAGTTTAAAGATTTTACCGTAAAAAATAATCTGCCTAAAATAATTTTACTGGTTATTGCCATTTCAGCTGCCATTATTTTAAAATGGCTTGCCGTGCCGGTGGTATTCATTGCCTACATTATTTTATCTTTGCTTTACAAACAAAAACAATCATGACATATACAGTACAGGTTAAAGTAATGCCGCTTAAAGATTTATTGGATCCTCAGGGAAAAGCGGTAATGGGCGGCTTGCAAAATTTGGGCATCAAAAGCGTAGGCGATGTAAGAATTGGCAAGCATATCGACTTGCAGGTAGAAGCTGGCAGCAAAGATGAAGCATTGGCAACAGCAGGTGAAGCAGCAAAGAAATTGCTTGCAAACCCGGTGATGGAATACTTTGAATTAACAGCCCTTTAAATAATTTGCGATTTTTAGATTGTCGATTTCAGATTTCTGATTATGTTTTTTAAGTCTAAAATCGATAATCTAAAATCTAAAATCGGATATGCTTTACATTATTCCCACTCCCATTGGTAATCTGGCTGATTTTACTTTCAGAGCTGTGGAAGTATTAAAATCCGTTGACCTTATTTTAGCAGAAGATACCAGAACTTCCGGGGTTTTATTATCGCATTACCAAATACAAAAACCCATCTCTCCCTATCATCAGCACAACGAACACAAAATAGTTACACATTTAACCGATCAAATGTCTGTTGGCAAAACCATTGCATTGCTTACCGATGCAGGCACGCCAGGCATTAGTGATCCGGCTTTTTTATTGGTGAGGGCTTGTGTAAAAAATAATATCAGGGTAGAATGTTTACCCGGCGCAACAGCTTTTGTACCTGCTTTGGTCAATAGCGGTTTACCAATAAACAGTTTTTGTTTTGAAGGTTTTCTGCCTTTAAAAAAAGGCAGGCAAACCATGATGAGAAAATTGGCAGAAGAACAGCGCACAATGGTATTTTATGAAAGCCCTATGCGTTTGGTAAAAACATTGAATGAATTCATTCAATATTTTGGAGCCGAAAGACAATGTTGTGTAAGCCGTGAACTTACAAAAAAATTTGAAGAAAATAAGAGAGGCAGCTTACAGGAAGTACATGATTATTTTAACGAAAAAGCAGTGAAGGGGGAAATTGTGATTGTGGTGCAGGGTGCAGCATAATATTGTAATTATGAAAATGAAATTATTATTCTTGCTGTATTTCATTATTCATGTAAAATGTGGTGCACAGGAGAGTAATATTTGGGGTAATGCATCAAGGTTTATAAATGCTAAATCTTATGCAGGAAAAAAATTCAGGATAGAAGCTGCTGTGAAAGTAATTAGCATTAATAAAAATGCAAGTGCTGGAATTTGGGCAAGAGTTTATAAAACCAATAATAAATTAGGTTTTTCAAAAAGCATGTCGCAGTTCAATCCCATCAAATCCAGGGAGTGGAAGGTTTACAGTATTACAGGCAAGATAGATAAGGATGCCAGCTACCTTAGTTTTGGAATCAATTATATAGAACAGGGGATTTTTTATTTTGACGATTTTAAATTGTTTATTGAAAATGATGCTGGTACAATGGAAGTGATATCATTGGTGAACGGTGATTTTGAAGAAGATAGCATGCAGTCAAAACATTCGTGGTGGTATGATAAAAATAAAAACCTTTACAATATCTCTTTAACTACAACAGATTTTTTTAGTGGTAAACAATCCTGTAAGGTGGATGGTACAGAATTGCGGGTACCAAGGCAATATGGCGACAATGATTCGTGTGGTAAATATGCAACAGTAAACGGCATTAAAATTTATTATGAAGAATATGGCGGTGGCGAACCATTACTTTTACTGCACGGTAATTCCATGTCCATAAATTCTTTTCATCTGCAAATTCCTGAGCTGGCAAAATATTTTCATGTATATGCAGTGGATACACGTGGACATGGTAAATCGGGCGACGATGGCAAAACATATACTTACGATTTATTTGCAAATGATATGAATGCTTTGTTGGATCAACTAGGTTTGGACAGTGTAAATATTATTGGCTGGAGCGATGGTGGCAACACAGGTTTAATTATGGCGATGGAATATCCAAAGAAAATAAAAAAACTGGTTACGATGGGTGCTGTAATATTTATTGATACAACAGTGGTGGCGGGAGAAGTTTTCAAATCATTGCACCAGGAGCAAAAAGAACTTAGAAGCGATTCTTCATTAGATGCGGCAGGAAGGATCCGCAGGATAGAACTTTTACTTACAGAACCCAATCATACATTCCAAAATTTAAAAATAATTAAATGCCCCGTATTAGTAATGGCAGGTGAAAATGATATTGTAAAAGAAGAGCATACCAAAGGCATTGCGGCTAATATTCCTAAATCAACATTATTGATAGTGGCTAAAGCAACGCATGAATTACCATGGGAGAACGCTGCTTTTTTTAATAAAACTGTTATTGGCTTCCTAAAGTAACTAAGAACTTGTAAAGTCAACTGCTACTCATCACATTTCAGTTTTTTACCTGCCCAGTTTTTCCGACATTTACCTTTAATATATAACCAATGAAAAGAGTATTTTTTCTATTGTTAATTACAGCATCTGCAAGTGCTTTTGCACAAGACCTCGCCTTTGGCAGAAAAATGGTAGACACACTCACATCTCCCTATTTCTGGGGAAGAGGGTATACCAATGATGGTATGAAAAAAGCTGCCGATTTTTTAGCCGATCAATTTAAAAGTTATGGATTGGAGCCAATGGATGGCAAAAAATATTTTCAACCTTTCAGTTATCCGGTAAATACTTTTCCGGGTAAAATGGAAGTGAATGTGAATGGCAAAGATTTAATTCCCGGCAAAGATTTTATTGTAAGCCCTGAAACAAGATCAGTCAAAGCATCAGGAGATTTGGAAAAGTTTGACAGCATTCAATACATCAACCGAAAAGAAATGGTGATTATTAAAATGCAGAATAAGTTAACATGGGATATTGCACCGGAAGTAGCAAAATATTCTTTAATACTGGTTAATAAAAAAGCGTTGGATAAAACCCCCGAAACTTTCAAAGTTAATATCGATAATAAACTCATCAAGGATTTTAAGGCAGCAAATATTTGCGGCATAGTTAAAGGAACGACAAAACCCGATTCTGTAATTTTTATTACGGCACATTATGATCATTTGGGTGGCATGGGTGCAGATACTTATTTCCCAGGTGCCAATGATAATGCAAGCGGTGTTTCGCTCTTATTGAATTTGGCGCATTATTATGCAAAACATCCTCAAAAATATTCTATAGCTTTTATTTGCTTTGCAGGGGAAGAAGCTGGTTTGATAGGTTCGAAATATTTTACAGAAAACCCATTGATACCGTTAAAGAATATACGCTTTTTAATCAATACAGATTTGGCTGGTACCGGCGAAGAAGGCATCACCGTAGTGAATGCTACAGAATTCCCCAAAGAATTTGCCATGATGAATGCGGCGAATGATACCGGTAAATTTTTAGTAAAGATTAATGCAAGAGGAAAAGCTGCCAACAGCGATCATTATTTTTTTACAGAGAAAGGAGTACCATCATTTTTCTTTTATACATTGGGTGGTATAACCGCCTATCATGATGTATTTGATAAAGGAGCTACATTGCCTATGAATGAACATGAAGACCTTTTTAAATTACTTATTAAATTTGATGAAAAATTGATGGGGGAATAACAATTACAATTTTATCATTTTATATTTATTAAAAAACAGTTTATGGTAAGAGTTTATTTTTTGATGTTGTGTTTGATTCCTTCAATGGCTTTTGCACAGCCCGACCGCTGGCAGCAACGTGTTAAATACAACATGACGATTGACATGGATGTAAACACCAACAGGTTTACAGGAAAACAAAAATTGGAATACAGTAATAATTCGCCTGAAGTATTGACTAAATTATTCTATCATTTATATTTTAATGCTTTTCAGCCCAACAGCAGCATGGATGTAAGAAGCCAGGAATTGGGAAAAATTGTAATTAACGGCAGGGTAGACTGGGATCAAAGAGTAAGGGATCGTATTTCTAAATTGAAAGATGATGAAATTGGCTATCAAAAAATTATCAGCTTAAAAATAAATGGTGTGCCACAACCATTTAAATATCACGAAACCATTTTAGAAGTTGATTTGGTAAAACCTATTGCGCCTAAAAGCAAAACGGTTATCGATATGGAATTTGAAGCGCAGGTGCCTTTGCAAATTCGCAGAAGTGGAAGAGATAACCCAACTACGGGTGTGCGTTATAGTATGAGCCAGTGGTATCCAAAATTGTGTGAGTACGATTATGAAGGCTGGCATCCTACAGTTTATGTGGCAAGGGAATTTTATGGCGTGTGGGGCGATTATGATGTAACCATTAACATTGATAAAACTTATAAATTGGGTGGCACAGGTGTTTTACAAAATGCCAATGAAATAGGCTGGGGATATGATGCTGCCAATACAAAAGATTTGAAACCTACAACAAAAGAAAAACGCACCTGGCATTTTATTGGCAATAATGTTCATGATTTTATGTGGGCTGCCGATCCGCAATATGCACATGTTGTTAGAAAAATGCCGAATAGAGAAACTGTAATCAACGTGTTGTATAAGTACAAAGAAAATAATTATAAAAATGATTCAGCATGGACGTTGGTGGCGGATGCTGCAGTAGTGGCATTGCCTTATATAGAAAGTAGGTTTGGTGCCTATCCTTACCCACAATATTCTTTTATACAAGGCGGCGATGGAGGAATGGAATATCCGATGGGCACACTTATAGTAGGCCCAGGTTTAGGCACAGTATTTCATGAATGGATGCACACCTGGTACCAGATGATGCTGGGCAGCAACGAAGGTATGTATCCATGGATGGATGAAGGCTTTGCAAGCTATGCTGAAGACCTGGTATCAAAGTTTTACAATAAAAAATCTTCTTTACAAGGCTTTAGAGAATCTTTGCAAAGAAATCCGAATAATAAAAATTTACAGGACTTAATGCCAAGTCTGCCCGAAGATCATGCCAATGCATATGCCAGCTATTTTTCTTTGGCAAAAAGCGGTTATGAAGAACCATTGACAACACACGCCGATCATTACAATACCAACTTTGCCTATAGCGCAGCAGCGTATTCAAAAGGTGAAGTATTTATGGAACAGTTGGGGTATATTATTGGCGCAGGTGTAAGGGATAAAATGTTATTGGAATATTACAAACAATGGCATTTTAAACATCCCAATGCAAGTGATCTTATTAAAGTAGCAGAAGAGGTAAGTGGCGTAAAGTTGGATTGGTACAAAGAATATTTTTGCAGCACTACCAAAACCATCAACTATGGTATAGATAGTTTGTGGGAAGAAAATGGGGTTTCAAAAATAAGAATAAGAAGAATAGGGCAAATGCCAATGCCGATAGATGTGCAGTTGACATTTAAAGACGGCACTACCGAAATGCATTATATACCGCTCAATTTAATGTTTGGCGAAAAGCCAAATGAAAACCCTGCACAAAAAAGAGTGGTAGATGAAGAATGGCGCTGGACACATCCTACTTATACTTTTGAATTTAAACGTAAGCTTATGGATGTAACAGCGGTGGAAATAGACCCTTCAAAACGAATGGCAGATGTGGACCGGAAAAATAATTTGCTGGAATTAAAGTGGTAGCGATTTGTATTATGCAAATAACAATAAGAAGGATTACTCTTGATGATATTGCGGTGCTTTCAGCAATGGCAAAGCAAACTTTTTACGATACGTTCAAATATACCTGTAGCAATGTTGATATGAATGCTTTTTTGGAAGAGCACTACAATGAAAAGCAGGTAACAAAAGAACTGAGCAATGAAAATGATAAGTTCTTTTTTGTAGAAGTTGACAGACAGCCTGCAGGCTATATTCGCTTTATGGAAGATTACAGCGCTTTTCCTTTGATGAAACAATGGAAAGCGCTGGAGTTAAAACGTATTTATGTATTGAAAGAATTTCATGGTATGGGTATAGCACAAAAATTAATGGAACTTATTTTTGATTATGCAAAACAACAGGACTATAAGGTAATTTGGCTGGGTGTTTGGGAGCACAATTTAAGAGCACAGAAATTTTATGCAAAATATGATTTTGAAAACTCGGGTCATACACACGATTTTCCTATAGGCGATACACCACAAACAGATAACTGGTTTTGGAAATTCTTATAATGAAATAAGCCCTTAAAATTTTAAGGGCTTATTTTTGATTGTGCTTCATTGGGAAAATATGGTTATCTGCCAAAGTATTTATTTACCGCTTCTACACGGTTGTTAACGTGTAGTTTTTCGTAAATATGGTACACATGTTTACGAACCGTTTCGGTACTAATAAATACGGCCTCAGAAATTTCTTTGTACAACAGACCTTTTGATAACATTTCCAATATCTCTTTTTCACGCTTGGATAAAATATCCAGTGTTGCAGCCTCAGTTGATAACTGGCCAGTTTTTTTATTTTGAAATGCAGCTACTACTTTTCTTGCTATCTGGCTGCTCATTGGTGAACCGCCCTCCATCAATTCCTGTATGCCATCCAATAATTTTCCGGGAGGTGTTTTCTTTAAAATGTATCCGCTTGCGCCGGCAGTCAACGCTTCAAATATTTGCTCATCATCTTCATAAATGGTACACATCATAAATAATATCTCGGGATGCGAAACCTTTAATTCCCTCACTACTTCAATCCCGCTGATACCGCCCAGGCTAATATCCATCAACACCACTTTTGGATGGAAAAGAGGAATTTGAACCAATGCATCTTCGCCACTTGCGCAGGAACCTGCAAGCTCACAGTAATCTGACATTTCAATAATTTGCTCCAGGGCTGAGCGGATGTCGTTATTATCTTCTACTATGGAAACGGGTATCTTCATGTATTGCAAAACTGGTTCAATAAAAGCATATAAACAATACCACTAAGTGGTAATTTTTGCCTACAGTTTTACGTACAAGAGGAATTTTTCTTTAAAAAAATCTTGTGGAAATAGCTTTTCAATTTCCCAAACCATTGGTTTGCAGCCACTTTCAAAAATTTCCTGTGTTAGGTCGCCGCCTTTAAGGCAAATTAAGCCGTTGGGCACATTTGAGCCGTATTCCAGGTTTTTATTTCTTTGCAAAAGGGGTTTGCTCCAAAACCATAAATCTTTTAAAGGTGCCACGGCCCGGCTGATTACCACATCAAATTTTCTGTTCTTGATATCTTCGGCACGGGTATGTTGGGTGGTTATATTTTGCAGGCCAATGGCAGCAGCAATTTCAGCCACCACTTTTAATTTTTTGTTGATGCTGTCTACCAAATGAAAGTGTGTATCAGGATAAAATATAGCCATCGGAATACCAGGAAAACCACCACCACAGCCAAGGTCCATCACCTGCATACCTTTTGTAAATTCAAATTGTGTTGTAATGGCTAATGAATGTAGTACATGGTGTTCATAAAAATTATCCATGTCTTTTCTGCTGATCACATTTATCTTTTCATTCCAGTCTTTATACAAATCTTTCAGCGCTGCAAACTGTTTCAATTGCACGTCATTAAAATCACTAAAATATTGCTGAATCATTTCCATAAAACAAAACTAAAAAATATTAAACATAACCCCTGCTCTTTCTTCGCTACGATAAAATTCCCCTTTAGGGGTTAGGGGCATTTCTACCATTTTCTCCCCGGCCTCTTTATCAGCGACAATGAAAAAATGATGTAATAAAAAAACATCCAGATATCAAAAAACAAAAACCATCCAAACAAATCTTTTTCATTTAATTTTTTCATGCAGCTATAAAAAACAATGGTCTGCATAATAAACCTGGTGCCAAATGCTATTAATGACCATTGCCATCCAAAAAATATAATACTTGCAGCAAATAAGGGATAAAATAAAAATTGCGAAAAAGAATATAAACCTAATAAGAATTTATGTACCGGCTTATAATATTTTGCTGTGCTGTAATGGCGATTTTTTTGTTTCATCCATTGCACCCATGTTTTTGATGGTTCGCTCAGTGTAAAAGTATCGGCATCAATATTAATTTTTGTATTGGTTGGCGTTGCTGCAGTTTTAATAAAAAGATCATCATCGCCACTGGCAATTTTATTGTGTGCCGTAAAACCTTTGTGCCTGAAGAAAACAGTTTTTTTATAACTCAAATTTCTTCCCACACCCATATAAGGCTTGCCTGCCAATGCATAAGAAAAATATTGTAAAGCAGTATGAAAAGTCTCCCAGCGGATGATCTTATTGAGCAACCCATTTTTTTTATGATAAGCGCCATAGCCTAAAACAATTTCTGTATTGTCGTCATAAGTTTGCTGCATCTTGTCAATCCAAAATTCGCTTGCAGGCACACAATCGGCATCGGTTAATAAAACTACTTCGTATTTGGCAGCTTTAATACCCATGCTCAATGGGAATTTTTTGCCGGGGATAAATTTTGCTTCCTGTTTTAACTCCACAACATGCAATTGCTTAAAGGTCTTTTGAAATTCTTCGAGCAAATATTTGCTATCATCATAAGAATTATCATTCACTACAATTACCTCGTGTGTAGTACGATATTCCTGTACCAGCGAACCCGGCAAATTTTTCGCTAAATTTGCCGCTTCATCCCTGCTGCAAATGATGACAGAAACGGGCTGCGTTTGAGATATTGTTTTAGGCACAACTTTGTACCTGGCCAAACGAAGGAAAAAATAGCAGTAATAGAAAAGCTGTATCAGGGTGATGAGGCAAAAGCCATAAAAAAGCAATTGCCACCAATGGGTAAAATTCATGGTGCAAAAATAAGTACCAAGGGTTTATATTACTGAATTATTTATATACAAATACACATTCTAGCCGGTAAGACGGGAAGGCGTTGACAATAACGAAAGTCTCCTTTTCTTACTGGCAATCTTAAACGGCTTACCGGCAAAAAATATGGCAGCATTACAATTTGAATTAGAAAAGACAGACAACCAAACCAAAGCAAGGGTTGGAAAGATTACTACCGATCACGGAGAGATTTTAACGCCTATTTTTATGCCGGTAGGTACAGTGGGCAGTGTAAAAGCAGTAACACAGCAACAATTATACACCGATGTAAAAGCACAGATCATTTTAGGCAATACCTATCATTTATATTTAAGGCCTGGCCTGGAAACGCTGGAAGCCGCTGGCGGCCTCCATAAATTCAATGGTTGGAATAAACCCATTTTAACCGACAGCGGGGGATACCAGGTTTTTTCTTTGGCCAACAATAGAAAATTAACTGAAGAAGGTGCATTATTTCAAAGCCATATCGACGGCAGCAAACATTTATTTACGCCGGAAAAAGTAATGGATATACAGCGGACGATTGGCGGCGATATCATCATGGCATTTGATGAATGCCCGCCTTATCCCAGCGATTATAAGTATGCAAAAAATTCGATGGAACTAACGCACCGCTGGCTGCAAAGATGTTTTGAAAGATTTAACAGCACACCTGACAAATACGGCTATACGCAGAATTTATTCCCTATTGTGCAAGGCAGTACTTATAAAGATTTGCGAACTGCTTCGGCAGAATTTATTGCTTCGCAAAATGCAACCGGCAATGCCATTGGCGGATTAAGCGTAGGCGAACCAACGGAAATGATGTATGAATACACAGAATTATGTTGCGATATTTTACCAAAAGATAAACCACGTTATTTAATGGGCGTAGGTACACCGTGGAATATTTTAGAAGGCATTGCCTTGGGTATTGATATGTTTGATTGCGTAATGCCAACCCGTAACGGCCGCAATGCTATGTTGTTTACTTCAAAAGGCATCATCAATATTGATAATAAAAAGTGGGAAAAAGATTTTTCTGTAATTGATGATGGTATCGATTGCCCGGTAAGTAATTTTTACAGCAAGGCTTATCTGCGGCATTTGATGAAGGCGAAAGAATTTTTAGGATTGACCGTTGCAAGCGTACACAACCTGGCTTTTTATTTATGGCTGGTTACAGAAGCTCGTAAACATATTTTAGCAGGTGATTTTAAAAGTTGGAAAGAGGAGATGGTGGTAAGGTTACAGACTAAATTGTAGAGGATTTTTGTTCTTCGTACGCCGAAATTTTATTTCAGCCCTACACAATCGAAATAAAATTTGTTAACAAGCCTTTAAGCATTACTTACAGCCTCTCCTTGGCACAATAATTGAAAACTTAAGGAAGTTATTTTATCTTTAATCATCTTACCAAACAAAATATGATGAAAAATTACATTTTTTATTTATTGGTGTCGATGCTGTTACCTATTGCAGCAATTAGCCAAAACGGTACTGTGCAAAATGCAAGCATACCGAAAGATGCTCCCGTAAATGTTACTATGACGGATTTTAAAAACAATATCTTAAACAATGAAATTGTTGTTTTTAGAAGCAAACTGAACGCAAAAGAATACCAGGGTTTAACAGATGACAAAGGCAAATTTTCTATTCGCCTTCCATCAGGTGATACTTACGAAATTTTTATTTTGGGCTTTAAAGATTCCACCAGCTATAATTTTTTAGAGATACCGGCATTAAAAGGCAACGCATATTACAAAGATCCATTTGTGGTAGACATACAGCATTTACCTGCAAAAAGTTTTGTACTGGAAGATTGTAATTTTGAAACCGGCAAAGCAACATTAGAAGAAAGTTCTTATGCAGTACTGGATGAACTAGTTGCTTATTTAGTAAGAAAAGATGATGAAAAAATTGAGGTGGGCGGACATACCGATAACGTAGGTACTGCTGCAAAAAATTTAGTGTTGTCACAAGATAGAGCTAATACAGTAAGGGCTTATTTGTTAACAAAAGGAATCGATCCCTCACGGGTAACCGCTAAAGGTTATGGAGCTACAAAACCTGTTGCGCCCAATACTACTGCCGACGGCAGGGCGCAGAACAGGAGAACAGAAGTAACAATCTTATAATAATCTTTTCAACAGATAAATAAAATACCCTCAACTTGTTGAGGGTATTTTATTTATTAACTTTATTTAAAAAAAATAATGGAGTAAAAATCATAATAGAACTGCATTTCTATTGAGCATTTCCATCAAAGTATAAAAAAATATTCAACCTTGCTTTAAAACCCAATACTATTTCCACCATCTACCGGCAATATAACACCAGTAATATATTTTGCTGTATCACCGGCTAAAAATAATGCCGCTTCGCCAATATCAGTAGGCTCGCCCATGCGGCCCATTGGTGTTCTTCCAAATACTTTTGCTTTGCGTTCGGGGTCGCTGTTCAAAGCTTTATCTGTCATGGCACTATATATAAAACCCGGGGCTATTGCATTTACACGTATACCTTGGGGTGAGAGCTCTACCGCCATTGCTCTCGTCATTCCATCAATGGCAGTTTTGCTGGCGCTGTAAGCAATTACTTTAGGCAAGCCATATTGTGCAGCCATCGAACTGATATTGATAATGCTACCCGATTTTTTATCAAGCATATGTTTTACCACTTCACGGCTCATAGCAAATACGGAGCATAAATTAGTAGTGATTACACTTTGAAAATCTTCATCGGTTACTTCGGTAAAATCTTTTTTCATATTGATACCGGCATTGTTTACCAAAATATCAATCTGCCCAAATTTTGCAACTACATCATTTACAAAATTAGGAATGGAAGAAAGATTGTTTACATCGCAGGCAACAGCGTGGCATAAGTCTCCCAATTGTGTTTTTGCTGTATTTAATTTCTCCTGGTCTCTGCCAACAATAATTGTTGTAATGCCGGCTGCGGTAAATTTTTCAGCAATAGCTAGGCCCAGGCCAGATCCGCCACCAGTTACTATTGCTACTTTTTTGTTAGGTGTGTCCATGTAATTTTTTTAATTCGATTTAAAGTTAAGCGGGTTTTCGAAATATTTTTAATTGCCTGGTGCATAAGGAAAGCGCAGGCTTTTATAATAATCCAAGGTTTTATCAGGTTGCTCGTAATTTGCAGGTATGGGCATCTTACTAAATGTTTGAAAATACAACAGGCAGGCATCGCGCCACCACACAGCTTCTTTTACCTGTATATTCAATAATTGCTTCACCTGTTTAAATTGTTGTGGGTCTACATACTTTTGTAAACTTATCCATTGCTGCTGTATTTCCTTTATGCCAGCAACACCAGCATAATATTTGTTGCACAATTCATTCCACAAAGTTTTTCCCGTGTGCATTTTATGATTCCACGAAACATGATGGAACCACAATAAATATTTGTCAGCACAAGTATTGCTATCGGTCCATAAGTTACGTACTTCTTCTTTATATTCTGCCAATGCATTGGTGCCGGTCGCAGTTCTGTCAAAACCAATACCAACAGAATCTGCTTTGTGATAATATACAGGGTTCCAGTCGGGCCTTCCCAGCGTATTGCCCCAGGGCATTGGCCCATAATGATTGCCATTATACATGATGTGTGCCAAACCAAGAGGCGTCATATAATTCACCAATGTTTCATGCGATTGCAGCATGATTTTTTTTGCTGTTGATACAAATGCAGTATTGCAGCTAAAAGTTTGTTGTAGCCATTCTGTAGCAATTTGTTCGCTGGTTAAATCATGATCCCAGGCCAGCCTGCCCAACGCATACCAATTGGCTTGTGCAAAAGGATGGCTGCACCAGTTGAGGTCATTACCGATATTACTAACACCAGCCATTACACTAAGTGAAAAATTATCAAGGCTGCCATCAACTATTTTTGCAATGGTTGAATTTTTACCTTTTTCATAAGTATCGGCATCTAATGCTTCTTTAAATAAAGGTGCTTCAAAAACAAGATGCGTTCCCTGTCCCAAATATTCTTGAGTTAACTGAAATTCCATTGCCAGCGGTGTCTGTGGCATGGCGCCAAACAAAGGGGAGAAAGGTTCTCTTGGCTGAAAATCAATAGGGCCATTCTTTACCTGTAAAATTACATTGCTTTTAAATTGCCCGTCCAATGGTTTAAATTCTTCATAAGCCTGTTTAAAACGGTCGTTGGATTGTTGGCTGTACACAAATGCACGCCACATTACAATGCCTTTGTACTGCGCTAATGCGGTGGCAAACATATTGGCGCCATCTGCATGATTGCGTTTATAATCTTGTGGCCCCGGTTGCCCCTCACTGTTAGCCTTTACTAAAAAGCCACCAAAATCGGGTATAAGACTGTAAATTTCTTTTACTTTGTTGTTCCACCATTGCTGCACTTGAGGGTCTAATGGATCGGCAGTTTTTAAACCGCCAATTTCTATAGGAGCACTAAACCTTGCTGTGAGAAAAACCTTTATACCATATGGACGAAAAACATTGGCCAATGCAGCCACTTTGTCTAAGTATGGTGCAGTAAGAATAGTAGCGTTTGCGTTTACGTTAGTTAATACAGTACCGTTAATGCCAATAGAAGCATTTGCCCTGGCATAATCAATATATCGCTGGTCTATATAATCAGGTAGTTTATGCCAATCCCAAATGGAAGCGCCGGCATAGCCTCTTTCAACAGTACCATTCAAATTATCCCAATGGTTTAATAAACGATATTTTATTTTGGGAGAAGAAACTATGTTTAAGTCAGAAATATCCTGCTGCGTTTGTAATAAACGAATAAAATGAAATGCGCCATATAAAATGCCAATATCAGTTTTGGCAGTTATGACAATGCAATTTTTTCCTTGAATAATCTTTGATACAATTATAAAACCTTCGTCAGTAATTTTATTTTGCTCAGTAAGATGGAGTGATGCTATTAAAGTATTGGTAGATGCTGTGCCAATGATAAGCGAGCCATTTGCGGTAATAGTATTTACTACCGGAGTTTTATCAAGCAAACCTTTTAACGCAGCATTTAATTCTGCAGTAGCCTTTTGTATTGTTTCGGAAGTACCGAAAATATTAACCTGTTGAATTTGTTTTTTATAAGCAGCGGCAATATTGCTGTTTTGTATTTTATCATACTTCAGCCAAAGCCTGTAGCCATCATCAGCGAAAGCAACACTGCTTATTGCCAAAATAAAATACAACAGCAATTGTTTTTTTATAGCCATCGGCAAAAATTATTTTTGAATTTTATCTCTTTTTAAAGATGATTCTCTTATAATCAATTCTGATTTTAATACAATTGAATTGGTATTATTGGTACCGTTGCCACCTTGCAATTGTTTTACCAAATGTGTTGCAGCTACTTCGCCAATATCCATACCGGGATAATTTATGGTAGTTAATTTTGGTTCAATAATTATACTTATGGTATCATTATTAAAACCAACCACGGCAATATCTTCTGGTATTCTAATTCCTTTTTCTTTTAAAACCTGTATGCACAATGCTGCAGTAAGATCATTAGTAGTAAAAATGCCGTCAGGCAAAGGATCCATTGCAGCAATTTCGTTGGCACAGGCAATACAAGATTCTTTCTTAAGATCATTTACAAATAAAAGGCTTTCATCAAAGTGGATACCATTGTCTTTTAGAGCGGCCAAATAGCCATGATAGCGCAATGTATAAACATTTCTTTTTAGGTTAGAAGTAGTATGCACAATTCTTTTGCAGCCCTGCTCTATCAGGTGCTGCGTAGCTTCGTAACCTGCTTTATAATTATCAATAATTACTTTAGTGCCTTTGCTGCTCTCTTCCACACGGTCAAAAAATACTACCGGAATATTTCTTTCAAAAAATGGTTCATAATGATCCATATTCTCAGTATCAAAAGATAATGCAGCAATAAGGCCATCTACACGTTTATGAAAAAGGTTATTGGCATTAGCTATTTCCTTAGCCGATAATTCGGAGGAATGGCCAATAATAAGGTCGTAGTTGGCAATGGTAGTTATCTTTTCAATACCAGCTAAAACCGAAGTGATGAAGTTACTATTCAATTCATGTACCATTACTCCAATGGTATGGCTTTTTTGCTTGCGCAGATTGCTGGCAAAATTATTCGACCTGTAGCCCATTTCCTCCGCCTTTTCAACAATACGTTTTTTGGTATTTTTATTAATAGCAGGATGGTCTTTAAGTGCCCTGCTTATTGTTGCAGCAGACAAGTTTAATTCCCTCGCCAGGTCGTAAATGGTAATATCTTTATACATATAGCAGCGGATTGCATCAATTAATTGTCTACTATTTAAAATATTTTTTCTGCAATCGATTGCAATTTAAAATAAATTATTTACATTAGCATTTTAAATGTGTGATTTCTTCAAAAAAGTATCTGAACATAATTTTAGATATTGCTTGAAAACCTTATTCACAAACGATTGTAGAATGATAAACTATTATTTTGGTTGCTTGGCAAAGGAATTATTCTGAGACAGTTTTTATTTTTTTTGAGAATGGCAATATTTACGATTTGCTATTTTTTTGCAACTTTTATGCAATCGATTGCATAAAAGTTTGAAGGCGAATAAATGCTTTGTTATATATATAAAAGTGGGCTGCTGTATGAAAAAGAAGTTTGCTATGCTTCATCAATTAATTGGGTATGTTCTGGTACTTACAGCATACGCTATTGTCTCGTTGCAATATTTTTTCCAATTCTTTTTTATAAAGAGAAATGCACCACCTGGTTTTTCTGCTTCAATCATTTTCACTCCATATTTCAATAATAATATCAACATTTCAAATCTTGCCAAAAATTATTAAATACACCAAAACAACTATTATGAAAAAAATCAAAGATCAAAAAAACAAAATGCTTTTTGCCGGTGCTTTGAAAAGCCTGGTAAAATCATTTTCAGGTGGATTTCTTATTTTACTGTTGCTCACAATGGCTCCAGCTTTACTTTTTGCCCAACAAAAAACAATTTTCGGGCATATTACAAGCGAAAGCGGACAACCTGTCGCAGCGTCTGTTTCAATAACAGGCAGTAGCGTTGGTACCACTACTGATGCAAACGGAAACTTTTCTATCAAGGCATCGGTAGGCAACAAAATCATTATTTCTGCTGCAGAATATGTATCGCAGGAATTCACTGTTGGTAAAAGCAATGTTATTAATGCTACTTTGATAAGAACTGATAAAGCACTTAGTGAAGTAGTAGTAGTAGGTTATGGCGCTGTGCGAAAAGAAGCTATAACGGGCTCGGTAGCTTCAATTAGCGGCGATAAGTTGCGTGATATACCGGCAGCTAATATTTCTCAAGCATTACAAGGGCGAATAGCCGGTGTAGAAATGTCGCAAACCTCAACAAAGCCCGGAGCTACCATGCAAATTCTTATCAGGGGCGCTAGATCACTGAGTGCAGACAATAGCCCGTTGATTGTTCTTGACGGTATACCTTTCCCAGGATCTATAGGCGACATTAACACCGACGATGTTAAAAGCATTGACATTCTTAAGGATGCTTCGGCAACTGCCATTTATGGTTCCCGTGGCGCAAATGGCGTTATATTAATTACAACCGATAAAGGAGCAAGGAATAGAAAGCCACGGGTAAGCTATAGCAGCTATGTGGGTTCACAATCTGTTTTTGCTAAATACCCCATGATGAATGCGCAGCAATTCATAGCGCTACGCACAGCGGCAGGCCAATATACTAACGGGCAGGATGAATCTAATACTGTAAATACAGATTGGCAAAGTCTATTGTACAAAACAGGTATGGTAACAGATCAAAACATCAGCGTTTCTGGAGGTACTGAAACAGGCAGTTACAACTTTGGTATGGGGTATTACCTCAACCAGGGTGTACTTCCGACACAGCAATATAAGCGCTATGCATTAAGGGGTGCAATTGACCAACAGGTAGGAAAATATCTCCGCTTTGGGTTTACTACAAATACTAATTATAATGAAAGCGCAGGAAACCAGGTGGGCTTATATAATACATTAAGCATGACACCAATTTCCAGCCCATATAACCCTGACGGTACTACGAAAAGAGCGATACGGATGATATTGGACAACCAATATGTTTATACGAAAGATGTAATAGAAAACCTACAGGATAACGATCAATGGCTTAACGAAACACGTGGCATAGGTTCTTACAATGCAGTGTATGCCGAGGTAAAAGCTCCATTTCTTGATGGTTTGAAATACAGGATAAACCTTGGCCTGGATTATATACAAACCAACAATGGCGCTTATACAGGCCAAGGCGTTGGTGACGGGCTTAATCCTTTAACAGTATCATCTGCGTCTGTTGACAACCGTAATACCTATCACTGGACAATTGAAAATATACTAAGTTACGACCATACTTTTGCTGGTAAACACAATATAAGTGCGGTAGCTTTATACTCTACTGAGCAAAACAAGTTTGTCAGGACGAATATGTCAGCTCAGGATATACCTACCGATGCTTTTGAATTTTACAACATAGGTGCAGCTACTGGACAAATAACAGTAAACCCAGACAACCAGCAATATCAGTTGTCGGGCCTTGTATCGGGAATGGGGCGTATTATGTACGCTTACGATAACCGTTACATGATTTCTGCTACGGTACGTTCCGATGCTTCATCAAGGCTGGCACCAGGGCATCAATGGCATACCTATCCAGCTGTATCTGTAGGATGGAATATCTCTAATGAAGCGTTCATGAAGAAGTATACTATTATAAATAACCTGAAACTTCGTGCAGGATTTGGACAAACTTCCAATCAGGCCATTACTCCTTATTCTACTCTGGGGTTATTAAGTACCAGGCCTTATAATTTTGGCCCTACTACCTACGCAACGGGTTATTATGTAACTCAATTGCCTAATCCAAATTTAGGATGGGAATATTCTAAAACCTTCAACTTGGGTCTTGATTTTACAATCCTTAAAAACCGCTTGTCTGGTACCGTAGAGTACTATTCAACAAAAACAGATAATATTCTTTTGCCTCTTGGCTTACCGCCTACATCAGGTGTGTCAAGCATTACGTCAAATATTGGAGCAACTCAAAACAAAGGGTTTGAACTTAATTTGAATGGTACAATTATCAATAATAAGAATGGCTGGACCTGGGAAGCAGGGCTTAACTTTTATTCCAACAAGAACAAACTGGTATCGCTTGCCTCAGGACAAACAAGAGATGAAGGCAACTGGTGGTTTGTAGGGCATAACATCAATTCTATTTTCGACTATAAAAAAGTTGGGCTTTGGAGCACAGCACAGGATAGCATCAACGGCCACATGAATATTTTGGAACCGGGTGGAAATGTAGGTATGATAAAAGTGGAATATACCGGTGCATACAATCCTGATGGCACACCCGCTAGGGCTATCGGCTCTGCCGATAGGGAGATATTGGATGTTGACCCAGATTGGCAGGGAGGTTTTAATACCCGTGTATCTTATAAAGGGTTTGATTTGGGTATTGTGGGTTTTTACAGGCATGGCGGCCTTTTGTTCAGTACCATTAACGGTTCAAACGGTTATCTTAATTTATTGAGTGGTCGGAGAAATAATATAGATGTGGACTATTGGACACCAACTAACACAGGAGCTAAATATCCTAAACCAGGTGGTATTGTAAGCAGTGATAACCCTAAATACGGAAGTACACTCAGCTACTTTGATGGCTCCTTCATGAAAATTAGAACCATAACACTTGGATATGACCTTAGCAGAAGCCTGATCAAAAACAAAGCGATTAAAATGCGGATGTACTTTACTGCACAAAATCCATTTGTAATGTTCTCACCATTCCATAAAGAAACTGGGCTGGATCCTGAAACCAACTCGTTTGGAAATGAAAATGCATCTGTAAACCTTGCTTCAAATTTAAGGCGTTTCCTTACTGTAGGATATAATACACCATCGACCCGCAACTATATTATTGGCGTTAACGTATCATTTTAAAACATAAGAATATGAAAAATATACAAATAAAATTTTTTACTATAACAGTATTGTTTGTACTGCTTTCTTCATCGGGATGTAAAAAGATTCTGAAAGAAGAGCCACGAAGTACTTATACCCCGGATTTTTTCAAAAGCGATAAAGGGGTTCAGGGAGGTATTACCTCTCAGTATGCCCACCTGCGCTATATTTTTGGACAGCCATATTATTACAATACTTTAGAAACAGGTACCGACGAATATACCTGGGGCCAAAGTGCTGATCAAAACTTTAAGGATATGGATATGAGTGGTGTGGGAAGCATAACACCTTCCAGCAGCCGCACCGATGTAATATGGCCAGTAGCTTTTTCTAATATAAATACGGCCAGTGGCATTATGGAGAACGCAGCAGCAGTGGGCGTTTCTAATTCATTAATAGCAGAAGCAAGGTTTTTCCGTGCTTTTGATTACTTTTTGTTAGTACAAACTTTTGGTGGGGTACCACTGGACTTGGGTGCAGGAATACTTAAATTCAACACAAGCGCCATTAGGACTTCTGTACGTAATACTGTGCCTGAAGTTTATACTAAAGGCATATTCCCCGACTTGCTGCAAGCAATAACTGATTTACCAGCTACGGGCAGGGTAACCGGAGGGGTTACTAAAACAGCCGCACGCTTTTACCTGGCCAAAGCATATTTAACTTATGCCTGGTGGTTGCAAAATCCAAATAATATTCCTACTTACCCTGCAACACCAAGAACCGATCCTGATGGGCACGACGCTGCGTACTATTTCCAGCAAGCTTATAATATAGCTACACAAGCTATTGCAGACCCCGGCCCCTTTGGCCTGGAAAGTACTTTTTATGATTTGCATGTAGGTGGCAATGACCGCGGAAAAGAAATGGTTTTGTATGCTGACCATACTGATCAAAGCGATATCTACAATGGGTCTCCCCTTAGTGGATTTGATAGTGAACAACCAGGTCCAAGAAATACAGCCGTTTGGATGGTAACCTGGAACTATACCGTAATCAGAAGTTCTGATGCAGCCAGTGGTGCAGGTGGTGCTATAAGTTCAGTTCAAAGGGAAGCTGCCCAGCCTTTGGGACGGCCATATATTCGTATGGCTCCTCCTGTAGGGGTTTTTCTAAATACCTTTGCTGAAAAGACATTAGACTCTCGGTACGATGGTACTTTTTCTACTGTTTATAGAGGCAACTGGCCCAAAGGTGGAACTACTAATGCAACACTTTACAATGCTAATGACATGCCGGTTGTTCCTGGCAATGCAATACTGAGCTTCCTGGAGTATGATTCACAAGCAGCTGGTATAGTTTATCCTTCCGGTGCAAGTTTCGCAGGTAAAACTTCCAATAATGTTGGTGCTGGTGTATTACCAGGCCGTGCTGATTTTGTAATTGCTCCAAGTGGTATTAGCAGGATTGTATTTCCAGGCCTTTGGAAGATGGGTGTGTACCGTACCGATAATGGTACCGGCTTAGGCCAACCTAATGTGGCCAGCACCCGTCCATACAAAATTGCCAAATTTTCCGAACTGTATTTTATAGCTGCGGAAGCAGCCGTAAAAGGTGCAACTACTGTAGCCGGTAAAACTGCTTACGACCTAATTAATGTAATTCGTGCAAGAGCGGGTAAATGGAAATTTTCTAACAAGAATAATGCAACATTCGTAGCAGATAATAGCGCAGCAATGATAGCAGCTACTCCTACTACAATAGATATTAATTATATTTTGGCTGAACGTTCCCGTGAATATTTTGGCGAAGGTGTGCGTTGGTTCGATTTGGTTCGTACACAAAAATGGGCTGAGTTAGCTGGTACATACCAGATTAGCGGTACAGCGTATGGAAATCATACACCACAAACTGTAACACGTACTATTAGCAATAATTTTTATCTCCGCCCTATTCCACAATCCCAGCTTGATGCAATGGATGGATCTGCGACAGATAAAGCTAACTATCAAAACCCGGGTTATTAATTGAGTTAGGCAATATTGTTTTTTGAAAAAATAGTAACCAGGAGAGATATCTAAATCTCTCCTGGGTTTTTAAACACAGCAAAATCCAGGATTGAATTTTATGCATACATAGCCACCTTCAATATTTCTTTTCATATATCTTTTAGTTTTTTGTAGTTGATGATAATGTTCTATCAGATATGAGGAGTGGCAATAACAAAATGCAACAAAAAATTAGCTCTTTTTCATATAGCAGTCGATTAAAAGGGGGGATGTTTTACATCCTTCCTTTTTTATTCTTTTTAAATGAACGTTGTTTGGATAGAACCGATATTTTTGTGTTTTATACTTTATAACCAAAAGTGGAACCAAAATGAATAATATGTTGATGCACCAAACAATGCGCTGGTACGGGCCAAATGACCCCGTTAGCCTTGCAGATATTTTACAAGCTGGTTGTGCAGGAGTAGTTACTGCATTACATCAAATTCCTGTAGGCGATTTATGGACAATTGAAGAGATTGAAAAGAGGAAAAAGATGATTGAAGATGCCGGCATGACATGGACAGTAATAGAAAGCCTTCCGGTGAGCGATGATATTAAAAAACAGAGCGGCGATTATTTAAAGCATATTGAAAATTATAAGATAAGCTTGCGCAATGTTGCTGCCTGCGGTTTAAAAGTAGTGACGTATAATTTTATGCCGGTGCTGGATTGGTTGCGGACTAATGTTTTTTTTAAATTACCAAATGGAGCCACAGCATTATATTTTGAAAGGCTGGCGTTTATAGCATTCGATCTTTTTTTATTAAAAAGGCCAGATGCAGAAAAAGATTATAGCCCAGATGAAATTGAAAAAGCGAAACACAAATTTGCTTCAATGACAGAAGAAGAGAAGCAAGGCGTTTTTCATAATTGTTTGTTGGGTTTGCCGGGTAGTGATGATGCTTTTACACCCGAACAGGTGTTGGCAGCATTAAAAACTTACGAAGGCATTGATGCAAAAAAATTAAAAGAGCATTTGTTTTATTTTTTAAATGAGGTAATGCCAACTGTTGAGGAATGTGGATTGACAATGGCCATCCATCCGGACGATCCGCCTTATTCAGTTTTAGGCTTACCAAGAATAATGAGTACGGAACAAGATGCTGCTGATTTGATTGCTGCTGTTCCTTCAAAGGCTAACGGTTTTTGTTTTTGCACCGGTTCATTTGGCGCAAGGCCCGATAATGATTTAGTGAAAATGATTCAACGCTTTGGCGACCATATTCACTTTTTGCATTTAAGAAATACAAAACGTGATGGCGATGGAAATTTTTATGAGGCGAATCATTTGGGTGGCGATGCGGATATGTATGCTATAGTAAAAGAAGTATTGTTGCTGATGAAACGCAGAAATATTTCTTTACCCATGCGCCCAGATCATGGTCATCAAATGTTGGATGATTTAAAAAAGAAAACTTATCCCGGCTATTCTGCAATTGGCAGGTTAAAAGGATTGGCTGAAATACGGGGCGTGGAATATGCCCTTAGCCGGACAACATAAAGAATTATAATAATGAAAAGATTGAAAAAGTTTGCGTTAATTATTATAGTGATAGCAACCTTCACTACAACAAAAGCGCAAACTTTTTCCAATCCAATCTTATCAGGCTTTTACCCCGACCCAAGTATTTGCCATGTTGGCAATGATTATTACCTCGCCAATTCTTCTTTTGCCTATTTTCCAGGCCTTCCCATTTTTCACAGCACAGATTTAGTAAACTGGCAACAGATTGGCAGTGCACTTAACAGGCCCGAACAATTAAACCTTGATGGTGCCGGCGTTTCAAGAGGTTTGTTTGCACCGACCATTCGTTTTCATGATGGGTTGTTTTATATTTTATGTACACTGATTGATAAGGGCGGTAATTTTATTGTTACCGCAAAAGATCCCAAAGGCCCATGGAGCAATCCTGTATGGCTACCCGAAATAAAAGGTATCGACCCTTCTATTGATTTTATTGGTGGTAATGCTTATATCGTTTACAATAGCGATCCGCCAAATAATAAAACTTTATATGATGGACACCGCACCATAAGGATGTACGCCTTCGATTATAAAAATTTTAAAGTAATTGGCGAAGAAAAATTATTGATCAATGGTGGTACGGACATTTCTAAAAAACCAGTTTGGATAGAAGGGCCGCACTTATACAAAATTGGCGATTATTATTATTTGATGTGTGCCGAAGGTGGAACAGGCTACAACCACAGCGAAGTAATTTTTAGAACAAAAAGCCTTGATGAACCTTTTGTGTCTTATCAAAATAATCCTATTCTTACACAAAGAAAATTGGATCCTGCTAGAAAAAATCCGATCACCACTACGGGTCATGCAGATTTGGTAAAAGACAATGATGGAAAATGGTGGGCCATATTTTTAGGTTGCCGCCCTTACGAAGGCGATTTTTATAATACAGGTAGGGAAACTTTTATGGCGCCTGTGGAATGGAAAGATGATTGGCCGGTTATAAATCCAAATTTTGAAACGGTACAATATAGTTATCCAATAAAAGCGATAGAAAAAAAATCAGCGGATAAATTTTCTGGTAATTATTTTTTCAGAGATGATTTTAATAAGACTGTATTAAATAGCCGCTATAGTTTTTTAAGAACAGTAAGAACGGAATGGTATGATTTAAAATCAAAACCCGGTTACTTATCTATTGACTTGCAACCACAAACCTGTTCTGGAAAAGAAAACCCTGCAATGGTTTGTTTCAGGCAGCCGCATTTAAAAGGCTATGCCGCAGCAGCAATGAATTTTTCTGCAATAAATGAAAATCAAAAAGCTGGTTTGATGATTTTTCAAAGTGAAAATAATTTTTATTTTTTATGCCAGTCTGCCGAAAATGGAAAACCTGTGGTACAATTATTAAAAGGGAGCGGCGATAAAATGAAATTTTCACCTTTGGAAATTATCGCATCACAAAATATTGCAACAAAAAATGGAGCACTGCTCTATTTAAAGATAATGGCTGACGGTGCCAATTATTCTTTTTATTATGCTACGCAGGAAAATAAATGGCAATTGCTTAAAGATAAAGTTGATGGAAAATTTTTAAGTACAAAAGTTGCAGGTGGTTTTGTAGGCAGTATGTATGTCATGTATGCCACATCAAACGGTATGGCTACTACTAACAAAGCGTACTACAATTGGTTTGAGTGTAAGAGTGATGATGATGTTTATAAAAAATAGTTTCTTTACACCTTTCCGGCTATTTTTTTGTAATAAATAAAAGATGAAAAATCTGCGGTTACAAATATTATGCTTCATGCTTTTGCTATGCACTATTGCGCATGCTCAACAAATTATTGGCGATAAGCAAACTGCCAATTCTTTTTCTGTCAGTAATGCTACAATTTATGTAGATGTCAATGATATAGTTCTTGTAAAAAAAGCTGCTTCACTATTTCAGCAAGACATTGACTCTGTTACAGGAAACAAATTATCATTGGTGAATAACATGCCTTCTTCAAAAAACATAATTATCATTGGATCGATTGAGAATTCCTCTTTAATAAAACAATTAGTACAACAAAAAAAGATTAATGTAGATAGCATTAAAAATAAATGGGAAGCTTATCAAATACAAACTATTAAAAATCCATTTAATGGAATTGAAAACGCTTTGGTTATTGCAGGAAGTGACAGAAGGGGAACAGCTTTTGGAGTTTTTGAATTGTCGAAACAATTAGGCGTTTCGCCATGGTATTGGTGGGCAGATGTACCGGTACAAAAGAAAACATCATTATTTATCAATCAAAGTATTATTATTACTGATGCACCAAAAGTAAAATACCGTGGCATTTTCATCAACGACGAAGCACCTGCACTACGCAATTGGAGCAAAGAAAAATTCGGCGGCTTCAACCATCAGTTTTATGCAAAAGTTTTTGAATTGATGCTGCGGTTAAAATCAAACTATATATGGCCCGCCATGTGGGGCAATGCATTTTATTATGATGATAGTTTGAATATTAAAACTGCCGATGACTATGGAATTGTAATCGGCACTTCACATCACGAACCCTTAATGAGAGCGCATGAAGAGTGGAAATATTTTGGCAAAGGGCAAAAATGGAATTATGATAGCACCGAAACTGCCCTAAAAGATTTTTGGCGTGTGGGTATGCAAAGAGCAACCAACGAAAAAATTGTAAGCATTGGCATGCGTGGCGATGGTGATGAACCAATGAGCAGGGAAACCGCGACGGCGCTGCTTGAAAGAATTGTAAAAGACCAAAGGGAAATCATAGCTGATGTTACCGGAAAGCCAGCAGCACAAACGCCGCAGCTTTGGGCATTGTACAAAGAAGTACAGGATTATTATGATAAAGGAATGCGTGTACCCGATGATGTTACTTTGTTGTTATGCGATGATAACTGGGGTAATATTCGCAGGCTGCCAAAATTAAATGAGCCAGTAAGAAAAGGCGGCTACGGAATTTATTATCATTTTGATTATGTAGGCGGCCCGAGAAATTACAAATGGCTCAATACAAACCCTATTCCAAGAGTATGGGAACAAATGCATTTGGCTTATGAATATAATGCAAGGCAAATTTGGATTGTAAATGTGGGTGATATAAAACCAATGGAATTTCCAATAAGTTTCTTTTTGGATTATGCATGGAACCCCGAAAAAATTGGAGTTGATGATTTGCAAAAATATACGGAGCAATGGAGTGCCGCACAATTTGGTAAAAGATATGCAAAGGAAATTGCCGAAATCATTTCAACATACACAAAATATAATGGGAGAAGAAAACCAGAGTTGCTGGATGCTGACACTTATAACCTTAATAGTGGGGAATTTATGGATGTAGTGAAGGATTACCAGTTTTTGGAAAGCAAAGCCGAAAAAATTAATTTTCAATTGCCCGGGCAATATAAAGATGCTTTCTTTCAATTGGTATTGCACCCGGTAAAAGCATGCGCCAACCTAAATGCTCTTTATTTTTATGCGGCAAAAAATAAATGGGCATATCAAAATAATCTGATGTTGGCAAATGAATATGCAAATAATGTAAAGCAACTTTATACAAATGATTCCATTATCAGTTTGCGATACCATCAATTGAATAATGGTAAATGGACCCACATGATGGATCAAACGCACATTGGATACACGTATTGGCAACAGCCCGAAAAACAGGTAATGCCTGCTGTTCAATATCTAACATCAGGCGATGAAAGCTTTTCTGATACTGCAATGAAAATGCGACAGGCAGGTTACTTAAAAAATGATAAGGGAAATATTTTTTTGGAGAAAAATGGGTATGTATCTATTGAAGCCGCACATTATTCCAAAACAACACCGCAAAAAAATGCTTACATAAAAATATTGCCAGATATTGGCAGAACGGGTGATGGAGTAACTGTTTTTCCTGTAACGGCTGCAACTCCAACTACGCTTTACGCTGCTCCAAAATTAGAATATACTATTTATGTGTATGATACCGGCATCGCAAAATTGCAAACCTATTTTTCTCCCACATTAAATTTTCGCAATGATGAAGGATTAAAATATGCAGTGGCTATTGATAATGAATTACCACAAATAATTTATATCAACAAAGAAGATAACAATGTAAAGTTGTGGGGCAACTGGGTTGCTAACAATATCATTAAAAAAACTTCGGAACATCAAATTAAAGTTGCCGGAAAACATATTTTAAAATGTTGGTTGATTAGCCCGGGTGCAGTACTTCAAAAATTGGTATTGAGCTTTGACGAAATTGAACAAACTTATCTTGGCCCACCAGAAACAAAATTAAATAACCTTAAAATCTAAACATACATACAATGAAAATTAAATTATTATTAGTTACAGTAAGTGCGGCTGCTATCATTAGTTGCAATAACAATGGCGAATCAAAAGAAGCAAAACCTGATTCATCTGGCCAGCCTAAAACTGAATCGAAGAAAGAATACCTTTCTCAACCTTTAGTTACCAACATTTACACTGCTGATCCATCAGCACATATCTTCAACGGAAAAATTTATATCTATCCTTCGCATGATACTGCAACAGGAATTCCTGAAGATGATTTAGGCAGCCATTTCAACATGATGGATTATCATATTTTATCAATGGATTCTATTGGCGGAAAAGTTACTGACAATGGTGTCGCATTGAACATAAAAGATATTCCCTGGGCAGGCAGGCAGCTGTGGGCACCCGATGCAGCATTTGCAAACAACACGTATTATTTGTATTTTCCTGTAAAGAATAAACAAGATATTTTTCAGATAGGCGTTGCAACAAGCGAAAAACCAGAAGGGCCTTTCGTTGCGGAAAAAGAACCTATTAAAGGAAGTTATAGTATAGACCCTTGTGTGTTTAAAGATGACGACGGGAAATTTTATATGTACTTCGGCGGTATTTGGGGCGGCCAATTGCAAAGATGGAATGATAACAAATATGATTCTTCAAAGAAAAACCGCAAGCCGGAAGAAATGGCCATCTTACCAAGAATGGCAAGGCTTTCTGCAGATATGAAACAATTTGCAGAACCGGTTAAAGAAATTAAAGTGGTTGATAAAGATGGAAAATTATTTACTGAAAAGGATAATACCAAGCGTTTCTTTGAAGCATCATGGATGCACAAATACAATGGCAAATATTATTTCTCTTATTCAACAGGCGATACGCATTTTATCAATTATGCAATTGGTGATAATCCTTATGGGCCATTTGTTTATCAAGGTGTAATATTAAACCCTGTAGAAGGATGGACCAACCATCATTCTATTATTCAATCAAATGGCAAATGGTATATCTTTTATCATGATGTACAATTATCCGGTAAAACGCATTTGCGCAATGTAAAAGTTACGGAATTGAAATATAATGCAGACGGCACTATTCAGCCAATTACTGCATTTAAAGAAAATAAATAATTCAAACACGGTTGCCAACCTTTTAAAGGCTGACAACCCTTAATAATATTTATAGTATTTAAAGAAAAAAATAATGAAAACGATTATTGCTTTTTTCGCCAGCCTTATTTTTTATGGCAATAGTTTTTGCCAGGTAAAATTGCCTCGTTTAATAAGTGACGGTATGATTTTGCAAAGAGATGCTAAATTAAAAATTTGGGGTTGGGCAAGTGCAAACGAGGCAGTAAAAGTTACACTGAAAAAAAGTACAGTAAAAACCAAGGCTGATGCAGCAGGTAACTGGAGCGTTCAGTTACCTGCGCAAAAAGCCGGCGGCCCTTATTCAATTGAAATTGCTGCAAGCAACAAAATTGTAATTAATAATGTTTTGTTTGGAGATGTGTGGTTTTGCAGCGGACAATCCAATATGGTACACAATATGGAATTGCATGGGATTACTTATGCAAAAGATATTGAAAATGCCAACTATCCACAGATCAGGCAATTTTTAATTCCAACTGCAACCAACTTAAACGGACCTCAACAGGATGTAAATTCCGGTTCATGGAAAGCGGCTACGCCGGATGCTGTACAAAAATTTTCCGCAGTAGCTTATTTCTTTGCAAGAAAAATTTACGAGCAATATCATATTCCTGTTGGTATCATCAACTCCAGCGTTGGCGGTACGCCTATTGAAGCATGGAGCAGCGAAACAGGGCTTAAAGATTTTCCTGAGTGGATGAAAATCATTAAAAAAAATAAAGACACTGCTTACATAGGCCAAATGAACAGGGCTGCGGCAAACATTAGAAATATTCCATCAAAAGATTTGGGCCTTTCAGGAAATGTAACCTGGTTTAATACTTCGTATATACCTGAAGGTTGGCGTACCATCAATATTCCCGGTTATTGGGAAGACCAGGGCATAAAGGATTTGAACGGCGTGGTTTGGTACAGGAAAATAATTGATATACCAGCTTCTATGACAGGTAAAGCTGCAAGGGTTTTTTTAGGAAGAATAGTTGACGCAGACCAGTTGTATATAAATGGTAACACAATTGGCGGTACTACTTATCAATATCCGCAGCGCAGGTATTTTGTATCGCCGGAAGTATTGCATGCAGGTAAAAATATTTTTGTAATAAGAGTAACCAATACATACGGCAAAGGCGGCTTTGTTTCGGATAAACCCTATTACATTTTTTCAGGAACTGATACAGTTGACCTGAAAGGGTATTGGCAATACAAAGTAGGAGAGGTTTTTGAGCCAGTTCCTAACCCTGCGAATGTTTTTATGGCAATCAGTGCACAAAATCAACCAGCATCATTATTTAATGGGATGGTAGCACCGATTATAAATTATGCCATAAAGGGAGTATTATGGTACCAGGGCGAAGCCAATTCAAACAGGGCAGGCGAGTATGCCAGGCTGTTACCTGCAATGATTGCTGACTGGAGAAAACAATGGCAACAGGAAAACCTGCCCTTTCTTTATGTGCAATTGCCTGGGTTTATGGACATGAACTATCTGCCTTCTGAAAGTCAGTGGGCAGAGTTGAGGCAATCGCAATTAAAATCTTTGTTCGTACCTAATACAGGAATGGCAGTTGCAATTGACCTAGGTGAATGGAATGATATCCATCCTGATAATAAAAAAGCTGTTGGGGAACGATTGGCATTATTAGCCGAGAAAAATGCTTATGGTGAAAATATTATTGCATCAGGGCCATTGTATCAATCTTCCCAAAAACAAGGCAGCGCTATAGCAATCACGTTTAATAATATTGGAACTGGCTTAACAACAAATGATGGCCAATTGCCACAGGAGTTTGCTATTGCTGGCACCGACAAAAAATTTGTATGGGCCAAAACAAAAATTGAAGGCGATAAAATAATTGTTTGGAATGATACTATTCTTGATCCAAAATATGTTCGGTATGCATGGGCTGATAACCCGGTGAATCCGAATTTGTATAATAAAGAAGGTTTACCAGCATCGCCATTTACAACGGAGGAAAAATAAATCAAAAGATGAAAAAATATTTTTTAATAGCAGTGCTTTTTATTTTTTCAATTGCCCGTGCGCAAGATTATAATTCTTTTCCCATGTGGAATTATAAATTATCTTTTGAGCAAAGAGTAAATGATTTAGTAAACCGCCTTACCTTAGAAGAAAAAGTAGCACAAATGCTTAATGCTGCTCCGGCCATTCCACGGCTTGGTATTCCTGCGTATGAATGGTGGAATGAAATTTTGCATGGTGTAGCAAGAACGCCTTTTAAAGTAACGGTATTTCCACAAGCTATCGCAATGGCTGCTACATGGGATACCAATTCATTGGCAAAAATGGCCGATTACGCTGCATTGGAAGGGAGAGCGATACATAACAAAGCTATTGAACAAAACAGAACGAATGAAAGATACCTTGGCCTTACTTACTGGACACCCAACATCAATATTTTCCGTGACCCGCGCTGGGGGCGTGGACAAGAAACTTATGGCGAAGACCCATTTTTAACGGCAATGCTGGCAAGCTCTTTTGTAAGAGGCTTGCAGGGCCAAGACCCTAAATATTTAAAAGCTGCTGCTTGTGCCAAACATTATGCAGTGCACAGCGGCCCCGAACCTTTGCGCCATGTATTTAACGCAGATGTAACCGATTACGATTTATGGGATACTTACCTGCCTGCATTTAGAGAATTGGTTACAAAAGCAAATGTGGCTGGTGTAATGTGCGCCTACAATGCTTTTAAAAAACAACCCTGCTGCGGCAGCGATGAATTGATGACCGATATTTTGCGCAACAAATGGAAATTCACCGGTTATGTAACCAGCGATTGCTGGGCAATAGATGATTTTTTTAAAAACCATAAAACACATACCAATGCAGAAACGGCAAGTACAGATGCAGTATATCATGGTACAGATGTGGAATGCGGTACCGATGCTTATAAATCATTGGTGAAAGCAGTGAAAGATGGATTGATAAAAGAATCGCAAATTGATATTAGTGTAAAAAGATTATTTATTATTCGCTACCGCCTGGGAATGTTTGACCCTGTAAGTATGGTAAAGTATGCACAAACGCCATCATCAGTTTTGGAAAGTGCCGAGCATAAAGCACAGGCACTAAAAATGGCACAACAGTCCATTGTTTTATTGAAGAACGAAAACAATACTTTGCCGCTTAGTAAAAAAATAAAAAAAATTATTGTGCTTGGTCCCAATGCGGATAACAGTATTGCAGTGTTGGGTAATTACAATGGCACACCATCTTCAATTGTAACATTATTAAGTGGTATTAAAGAGAAAGTGGGTAATGCTGTAGAAGTGGTTTATGAAAAAGCAGTCAATTATACCAATGATACTTTACTGGCTTATACAGATGTGAGTTCACAATATAATTACCAATCCAAACAGGGGTTTAACGCAGAATATTTTAATAATAAAGATTTAAAAGGAACTGCTGCGTTTACACAAACAGAAAATACTGTTGATCACTTTTGGCAGGAAGGCCAGCTGGTTGTGGGAGATATAAAAGCTGCTAATTTTTCTGCACGCTACACTACTAATTATACCGCTTCAAAAGATGGCGAAATTACTTTTGAAGTAGAAGCAGATGACGGCTACCGGTTTTTAATAGACGATAAGGAAATGCTGAATGCATGGACAAGAAACCGCTGGGGTGCAAGGACAGTAAAATTAAAAACTGAAAAAGACAAGCAATACAAATTGGTATTGGAATATTGGCAGGGCGATGGTAAAGCCAATGTGAAATTGAAAGCAGGCAATTTTGAACAAACCAATTATGCTGCATTGCTAAGTAAGGTTAGGGATGCAGATGCAATAATTTTTGCAGGTGGTATATCCCCACAATTAGAAGGCGAAGAAATGAAAGTTGATTTTGCTGGATTTAATGGCGGCGACAGAACTTCCATTGCGTTGCCTGCTGTACAAACAGCATTGATGAAAAAATTAAAAGCTACTGGTAAACCTGTTGTATTTGTAATGATGACAGGCAGTGCCATTGCCATTCCCTGGGAAAATGAAAATATTCCTGCAATTATAAACGGATGGTATGGCGGGCAAAGCGCCGGTACTGCAATAGCTGATGTTTTATTTGGTGATTACAATCCTGCAGGCCGCTTGCCTGTAACATTTTATAAAAGTGATAGCGACCTACCTGATTTTAATAGTTATGATATGAAGGGCAGGACTTACCGCTACTTTAGTGGTGATGCGTTGTATCCATTTGGTTATGGCTTAAGCTATACTACGTTTAAATACCATATGCTGAAAGCTCCTGCAACAGTTGCAAAAGGAAAAAATGTAGTAGTAAATGTTAAGGTAACTAATACAGGAAAAACAGATGGCGAAGAAGTGGTACAATTATATGTATCGCACGAAAATAAAAAATTGCATGCGCCAATAAGAGCGTTAAAGGGTTTTAAACGGATAGCATTGAAAGCCGGTGAAAGTAAGATGGTTGAATTTAATTTAACTCCCGATCAATTGTCGTTGGTAAATGAAAAGGGCGAATTGGTAGAGTTAAATGATAAATTGGTAATAAGTGTTGGTGGCGGCCAACCTGATGTAAAAAATAAAACATCTGGAAATATTGTAAAAACAAATGTTTCAATTTTATAAAATGTAAATAATGAAAAAACTGCTTTCGTTTGCAATGGTGTTTTTCTTTTTACATCATGTTATTTCTGCACAATCAACATTTAAAAATTTACCAATAGGAAAATCACCACAAGAGATCGGGCTAAAACTATCGGAGGTATTTATTAATTCATCACACGGTTTCTATAATGCGCCCAATACAAAACCTCACATTCCTTATTTTGAAGTTTGCAACTGGTATGGCGCTCTAACTTTTTCTGCATTAACAAACAATGATAACCTTAGAAAAAGACTGGTAGAAAGATTTATTCCTTTGTTTGGGAAAGACTCTTCATTGCTTCCCATACCGGACCATGTGGATTATACCGTTTTTGGAACAATACCTTTTGAAATTTTTCTGCAAACAAAAGACAGCGCCTATTTTAAACTGGGAATATTTTATGCCGACAGACAATGGGCTGCACCCGAAGGGCCGAGAATAATTCCCGAGTCTTACACCTTTTACAGAGCCGGTTATTCCTGGCAAACAAGGCTGTGGCTTGATGATATGTATATGATTACCGAAATACAAACACAAGCTTACCGTGCTACTGGAAATAAAAAATATATTGAACGGGCTGCAAAAGAAATGGATTTGTACCTGGATAAATTACAAAAGCCTAATGGGTTATTTTATCATGCTGCCGATGCACCTTTTTATTGGGGCCGTGGCAATGGCTGGATGGCTGCAGGTATGGCTGATTTGTTGCGTGTGTTGCCTAAACAAAATTTAAATTATAAAAGAATAATGAGCGGCTATAAATTAATGATGTCCTCTTTATTAAAATACCAAACAGAAGATGGTATGTGGAGGCAACTCATTGATGATACTGCTGCATGGAAAGAAACTTCCTGCACAGGTATGTTTACTTATGCAATGATTACGGGAGTAAAAAATGGATGGCTGGATAAAAAGATTTATGAAACAGCGGCACTAAAAGGCTGGATTGCATTAACAGGTTATATAAATGATAAAGGAGAAGTGACGGATATATGTGAAGGAACTGGTGCTAAAAATGACAGGCAATATTATTTTGATAGAAAAAAAGTTACCGGGGATTTTCATGGACAGGCGCCGGTGCTTTGGTGTGCAAGTGCATTGTTGCGGAATAAATAAATATTAAAACAGTAACAAAATATTAAAAATGAAAAGGAGCACATTTTTTTTAGCCGCCACATTATGGTTCGCAAATATTGCAATAGCACAGCAGCCAATAATCGATAGCGGCAAATATCCTAAGCTGCTAACATTTACTGCACAGCAAGATCATGATAATATGATGCTGCAACTGGGCATAAAAAAATTAAGGTCCGGGCCTAATGGCGATGCTGCTGCACCTAATCACGCTAATTATGATGAAGCAGCTGCAAACCCTTGTCCGCAATTGCCAGATATACTTACTACAAAAAATGGAAAAAAAATAACCACGCCAGAAATGTGGTGGAACTTGCGCAGGCCTGAATTAGCAGCAGATATAGAAAATGAATTGTATGGACAGGTTCCTAAAAATGTACCTAAAGTAACATGGACAGTTAAAGTGACGGACCGCGAATTTATTGGGCGTACACCTGCAATTGTTAAACAGCTAATTGGGCATGTTAACAATAACGAATATCCGCTTATTAATGTGGATATAAACATGATAGAAGTATTGCCGGCAAATGTAAAAGGGCCTGTGCCTGTATTAATGATGTTTGGCTTTCCTTCTTTTCCTGCACCTGCACAACCTTCTCCATCCGACATGGAAAAATTGAATGTATCATTCAAAGAGATGATGATTAAATACGACCCTTCCTTAAAAGACATCTTTGATAAATACCCCGCCTATAACCCCATTACAAAGTTGGCCGGGCCTAACTTCTTTGCATTGCCTGCAATAGAAAATCTTTCTCCTACTGAACAGTTGCTGAATGCTGGTTGGGGTTATGTAACCATCGACCCAAACAGTATCCAGGCTGATAATGGCGCAGGCCTTACAAGAGGAATAATTGGTTTGATAAATAAGGGGCAGCCACGCAAACCAAATGATTGGGGATCATTACGTGCATGGGCATGGGGTGCTGCCCGTGGGTTGGATTATTTAGAAACAGATACTTTAGTAGACGCAAAAAAAGTTGGAATAGAAGGCGTGTCACGGTATGGCAAAGCCGCTTTGGTTACATTGGCATTTGAACAGCGTTTTGCAGTAGGGTTAATTGGCTCTTCGGGCAAAGGTGGTGCAACGCTTGAGCGCCGTGTATTTGGCGAAGCCGTGGAAAGCCTTACCAGCTCTGGCGAATACCATTGGATGGCTGGCAATTATTTAAAATATGGAACAGAAGAATCTTCATTCGGAAAAAAAACGGGATGCGATCTTTCCGTAGATTCACATGAACTAATTGCCCTTTGTGCGCCAAGGTTAACATTCATCAGTTACGGTATTCCTGAAAAAGGCGATGCCCATTGGCTTGACCATACGGGCAGCTATATGGCTACCATTGCAGCAGGCTCGGTATTTAAATTGCTGGGAGCAAAAGACCTTGGCGTTTCAAATGATTACTTAACTGAAAAAATGCCGCCCACGCTTACAGGTATGCTTGATGGGGAACTGGCATGGCGGCAGCATGATGGCGGGCATACCGATGCACCCAACTTTAAATTTTTTATTCCATGGGCAACTAAGTTTTTAAAATATAACAGAATACAGTAAACGAAAAACGAGAAGAATTATGAAATATTTCTTATTAATAATGGCTTGTTTTATGGTATTGCAATCGCAGGCACAATCGGGCAATAGCACCTGGCGTGGAAAAAAATGCGCCGTAGTGCTTACATACGATGACGCTATTGATCAGCAATTGGATAATGCAGTGCCCGTTTTGGATTCGTTAAAACTGAAAGCAACATTTTATATCACAGCTTTTTCAGCATCAATGCGAACCCGCTTGAATGAATGGAGAAAGCTGGCTGTTACCGGGCATGAACTTGGTAACCACACCTTGTACCATCCCTGCGATGCAACCATGAGTGGACGGGCATGGGTACAGCCAGAAAATGATCTGAGCAAGTACACCGTAAGGCGGATGGAGAATGAAATGCGCATGACTAATATTTTTTTACATGCACTGGATGGAAAAACAAAAAGAACATTTGCATTTACCTGCGGCGATATGAAAGTACAGGATTCGTTTTTTATGAATGGAATGAAAAAAGATTTTGTAGCTGCAAGAGCTGTACGGAATGAAATGCACAAAATAAACGAAGTAGATTTGTATAACACCGATTGCTATGTAATAAATAGCAACAGTTTTGAAGAAATGAAGCAATGGGTAGATAAAGCCATGCAAACAAACTCGTTGCTGATAATTTTATTTCATGGCGTTGGCGGCGGCAATGCTTTAAATGTTTCTATAGATAATCACCGTAAAATACTAAGCTATATAAAACAAAATGAAAAAGATATTTATGTAGCGCCAATGCTGGAAGTAGCGGAATATATTTCTGGCTGGCAAACAAAAAATAAATAAGCGGCGCTTATACAAATCATCAACAATGAATAAAAAATTGCGTAGCCACGATTGGTTTGGCAAAAAAGATAAAGACGGCATTATTTACCGCAGCTGGATGAAGAACCAGGGCATGCCTCCTGATATGTTTGATGGAAGGCCTGTTATTGGCATTTGCAATACCTGGAGTGAGCTTACACCTTGCAATGCACACTTGCGTGACATTGCCGAAATGGTGAAACGTGGCGTGTATGAAGCAGGCGGTTTTCCTGTTGAATTTCCTATTATGTCGTTGGGAGAAACGCTGCTTAAACCAACAGCCATGCTGTTTAGAAATTTAGCCAGCATGGATGCAGAAGAATCTATTCGTGGCAATCCTATTGATGGCGTTGTATTGCTTACAGGCTGCGATAAAACAACACCTTCTACAGTAATGGGTGCAGCAAGTGTAAACCTTCCAACCATTGTTGTGCCTGGTGGCCCAATGCTAAATGGAAAATATAAAGGTCATGATATAGGTTCGGGTACGCATGTATGGAAGTTTGATGAAGATATGAAAACCGGCAAGATGACACAAGAAGAATGTGCTGTTGCTGAAAGTTGCATGAGCCGCAGCGTTGGCCATTGCATGACGATGGGCACAGCATCTACAATGGCTTGCATGGCGGAATCATTGGGGTTAACATTGCCTGGTGCAGCAGCCATTCCTGCAGCAGATTCAAGAAGAAAAGTATTGGCACAATTAAGTGGCAGAAGAATTGTCGAAATGGTGAAAGAGGATTTAACCATCTCAAAAATATTAACTAAGGAAGCATTTGAAAATGCCATAAAAGTAAATGCGGCAGTTGGTGGCTCTTCTAATTTTATCATTCACTTAATCGCCATTGCAGGAAGGATTGGTGTGGAATTAAACCTGGAAGATTTTGATACCATCGGCAGCAAAATTCCGCTCCTGTTAAACTTGATGCCTTCGGGAAAATATTTAATGGAAGATTTTTATTATGCCGGTGGGTTGCCTGTAATTTTGAATGAATTGAAGGAGCAGTTGCATAAAAATATCATTACTGTTACAGGAAAAAATCACGAAGAAAATATAAAAGGATTAACCGAATGTTATAATGAAGAAGTGATTGCGCCATACAACAAACCAATTATTGCGCAAGCAGGTTGTGTAGTCTTAAAAGGTAATCTTGCTATGAATGGCGCGGTAATGAAACCATCTGCCGCTACACCTGCATTGATGCAGCACAAGGGCCGGGCAGTTGTTTTTGAAAGTATAGAAGATTATCACTCAAGAATTGACGACCCCAATTTAGATATTGATGAAACCTGCGTAATGGTACTGAAATATGTTGGGCCCGTTGGTTATCCCGGCATGCCCGAAGTGGGCAATATGGCTTTACCTAAAAAAATATTGCAAAAAGGAATTACAGATATGGTGCGTATTTCAGATGGAAGAATGAGCGGTACCGCTTATGGAACTGTTGTTTTGCATGTGTCTCCCGAATCAGCAATTGGTGGTATATTAGCATTGGTGCAAAATGGCGACATGATAGAACTGGATGTGCAAAAAAGAAAAATTCATTTGGATGTTTGTGCAGAAGAACTGGAAAAAAGGAAACTGAAATGGGTTGCACCAAAATTGGCAGCAGACAGAGGTTACGTAAACCTTTATGTAAAACATGTAATGCAGGCAGACAAAGGTGCAGACCTTGATTTTTTAAAAGGCAATTCGGGATCGATAGTTACGAGAAATTCACATTAAAATAAACACCATGAAAAAAATAACTGCTATTAGCGTACTGGCAATTTTAATAAGTTGCCATGCTAAACAGGTGGGTAATAAAATGGGTACTGTTGAACGCATTGACCCTGCATTGGATTCACTTATTTCACCGGGAGCAGTACCCGAAGTAATTGCTGAAAGATTTGCCTGGAGCGAAGGCCCGGTATGGGTAGATTCGATACATGCATTGCTTTTTTCTGACGTGCCTAAAAATATAATTTATAAATGGACTGCAGAAAAAGGTTGCGAAATGTATCTGGTGCCTTCTGGCTACACCGGTAGTGTGCAACGTGGTGGCGAAATGGGCAGCAATGGGTTGTTGTTGAATAACGAAGGTAAATTGGTGTTATGCCAGGATGGAAACCGGCAGATGGCATGGATGAATGCACCACTCGATCATCCTGCTGCAAACTTTGTAAAGATTGCAGCGCATTACCAGGGCAAACGTTTCAGCAGTCCTAACGATGCGGTGTACAATAACGAGGGCGAATTATTTTTTACCGATCCCCCTTATGGATTGGAAACACAGAGGGATGATGACCCTGCAAAAGAAATTGCTTTCAACGGTGTATTTAAAGTAAAGAAAAACGGCGATGTTGTTTTATTGATTGATTCATTGGCTAGGCCGAATGGCATTGCTTTTTTGCCAGGACAAAAAAAATTGTTGATTGCTAATTCCGATGGAGCAAAACCAAACTGGTATGTGTATGATTTAAATGGCGATTCATTAACAAATGGAAAAATATTTTGCAGCACGGTTGGTTCTCCAAAAACAGATAAAGGCTCGCCAGACGGGATGAAGGTTGATAAAAATGGAAATGTATTTGCTTCAGGCCCGGGCGGTTTATGGATATTAAATAGTTCTGGAAAGTTATTAGGCAAAGTGCATTTACCTGAGCAAACTTCTAATTGTGCATTAAGCCCCGACGAAAAAATATTGTACATTACCAGTAACATGTACGTACTTAAATTTAAAATGAGAGATTAATAAATACCAATGAAGTTATATAACACAACAGAGGGCATTGTAATTGAAAAAGAAAATAATTTTTATCTTACCAAGGAAAAAAATTGGGAGCAGTTTGTAAATGATGATCAACTTTTTTCCAAAACTGAAAAACTAATTCAATCATTATCACCAGCAGATGCAGCATTGATAAATGACGTAACAGCACCAATTGGCAAAAACCAGGAATTATGGGCTTGTGGCGTAACTTATTTAAGAAGTAAAGTGGGCAGACAGGAAGAATCGAAAGACAGCGGTGGTGCAGATTTTTATGCTAAAGTATATGAAGCAGAAAGGCCCGAAGTTTTTTTTAAATCAACACCGCACCGTATTGTTGGTGATAAACAAAAAGTAAACATCCGCAAGGATTCTACCTGGGATGTACCAGAGCCGGAACTAACCTTGGTAGTAACATCATCTGCGAAAATTATTGGCTATACTATCGGCAATGATATGAGCAGCAGAAGTATTGAAGGAGAAAATCCTTTGTATCTGCCGCAGGCAAAAACTTATGATGCCTGCGCTGCATTAGGCCCCTGCATTTATCTAACACAGCAACCACTTGACAGCAAGACCATCATAGCGCTTGAAATAAAAAGAAATAATGCGGTTGTTTTTTCAGATAGCATTGCCATCAGCCAAATGAAAAGAACGCCGCAGGAATTAGTAGGCTTTGTTTTTGCGGCATGTACTTTTCCCTATGGCTGTTTAATAATGACAGGCACGGGGATTGTACCTGGCAGCGATTTTACTTTACGCAGCGGCGATGAAATAAAAATCACCATTGATAATATAGGCACATTAACCAACACGGTACGCTAAAAAAACAGCATGACTTTCTTAATCATTCTTTTCGCAATAGCGATACAGGTTTTTTTAACCATTAAAAAAGTGAGCCCGTTTTTATCTTTATTAATTGTATCTATTGTTGCAGGATTGATGTTGGGATTAAAACCAGAGGATTTATTGAAGTCGATAGAAAAAGGCGCCGGCAGTACTTTGGGCGGATTGGCATTGATTATTTGTTTAGGTGCCATACTTGGAAAAATATTGGAGCAAAGCGGCGCAGCAGAAAAAATTGCAACTACATTGATCAACGGCTTTGGCAGAAAAAATATTCAGTGGGCAGTATTGCTTACTGGTTTTTTAATTGGCATTCCCTTGTATTATAATGCAGGCTTTGTAATATTGGTACCCTTGGTTTTTACGCTGGCAAAAAAAACAGGGTTGCCTTTATTATATATTGCTGTGCCCATGGCAGCAGCGCTTTCCACTACGCATTGTTTTTTACCACCACATCCCGGGCCGGTGGTTTTAGTAAATGCCTTTAAAGCAAATATGGGCAAAGTATTATTGTATGGAATTGTAATTGCCATACCAGCGGTAATAATTGCAGGGCCTTTGCTGGGCAGGTTATTACAAAAAATTAAAGTTGATACCAGCAATCTTTTTTTTACAGGTGAAACAAATGTTGCAAAAAAATTACCAGCAGCTTTTCCAAGTTTTATTATTGCGTTGCTGCCGGTACTATTGATAACACTTGCAGTAATTGCACAAAATTTTTTAGCAAACGGCACAGTACTACAACGTATATTATTATTCACCGGCGATTCTACCATTGCATTATTGATTGCAGTAATTGCGGCCATTTATTATTTCGGTATTCATGCAGGCAAACCAATGGAAGAAATGATGAAGTCGTTGAGTGATGCCATTTCCGGCATTGCAATGATTTTGTTGATCATTACTGCTGGCGGAATTTTTAAACAGGTATTGGTAGATAGCGGCACAGGCGATTACATTGCATCATTCAGCAGTAAATGGCAAATGCCGCCTTTACTTTTTGGCTGGTTGGTAACGGCGTTATTACGGGTAATGATTGGCTCTGCCACCGTAGCTGGTATTACTGCCGCTGGTGTAGTATCACCGTTGGTGCTAAGTGCCGCAGTATCACCAGAGTTGATGGTGTTGGCTGTTGGTGCAGGCAGTGTGTTCGGTTCTCATATCAACGACTCCGGCTTTTGGATGTACAAAGAGTTTTTTAAATTATCATTAAAGCAAACTTTTCTATCATGGACGGTAATGGAAACATTGATTTCTATTTTAGGATTGATAGGAGTGTTGTTGTTAAATATGGTCATATAATTGACACCTTATCTAAATTTAGTAAGATGAAAAAGATATACACTTTCTGTTTTGTTGCTTACTGTATACTGTTTTTTCAATTTTGTAATTCCACAAAAAAGATTGATCAAAAAACAGCAACTGCAACAACTACCATAAAGGGATTGAAAGATTATTATAAAAATTATTTTGCTGTTGGTGTAGCTGTATCACCGCATGCTTTAAAAACTGATGAATCACAATTAATAGTACAGCAATTCAACAGCATAACTCCCGAAAATGCGATGAAGATGGGGCCGATACATCCAGCGGAAAATTTCTATAACTGGAAAGATGCCGATTCCATTGTTGCTTTTGCAAAACGTAATCATCTTAAAATACGTGGCCATAATTTATGCTGGCATAACCAGGCGCCAGCCTGGATGTTTAAAGATGCAACAGGGGCAACAATAAGTAAGGAAGTTTTATTACAAAGATTGAAAGACCATATAACAGCAGTGGTTACACGGTACAAAGGAAGTATTTATGCATGGGACGTAGTGAATGAAGTAATATCTGATAAGCCGGGGGAATACTTCCGCAATTCGGAATGGTATAAAATATGCGGCGAAGATTTTGTGGCTAAAGCATTTGAATATGCACACGCTGCCGACCCCAATGCATTATTATTTTACAATGATTACAATGAGATAAGCCCTTCAAAAAGAGAAAAGATTATAAGGCTGATAAAAGATTTACAGTCGAAAGGCGTTCCCATAAACGGTATGGGCTTGCAGGCGCATTGGGCTGTTAACGAACCTTCTCGAGAACAATTAGAAAAAACTTTGCAGGATTTTTCTCAACTGGGGTTGAAATTGCAAATAACCGAACTGGATATTTCTGTTTATAAAAAAGAACATGAACGAAGAGAAAGAAAGGCAGAAGATGCAGACACCGCATTCTCTGCCGAAAAAGAAAACGGGCAAATGGAAGTATATAAAATGTGTTTTGAATTATTCCGCCAATACAAAAAATATATTACCGGCGTTACATTCTGGAACATCAGCGACAGGAGTAGCTGGCTGGATAATTTCCCTGTGAGAGGAAGAAAAGACTATCCCTTACTGTTTGATAAAAACTTGCAACCAAAGAAGGTTTATTGGGAAGTCGTAAAATTTTAAGAGATTAAAACAAAATTAATTAACAGAAATTTGGTAGTTATTGATCTACAAACTACAGCAATTTAGTTTTTCTATTATTGATTAATGAGTATATTCAAGTTATAATATATACTCATGCCATACCTAACTAAAACATTTTACACCTGCGCTATTCTATGCTTACTTGTTGTGCCAGCCAGGCTTAACGCCCAGGTAATTGAAAATACTATCAATCTCTATGGCCAAAATTTTCCGCAGGAAAAAATTCATATTCACTTCGATAAAGAAAGTTATCTGCCTGGTGAAACCATCTGGTTTAAAGCTTATGTTTTTGAAGAATACCAACCTTCCTCAAGAAGTACCAACTTTTATGCATCCTTATATGATGCTGATGGAAAATTAATTCAGCAACAGCTTTGCCCCATTTTTGGTGGCACAGCTTCGGGATATTTTCAAATACCTGATAGTTTGGAAAGCAGGCAATTGATCTGCCGGGCATACACGGCATGGATGCTAAACTTCGATACTACATATTTTTATACCAAAGCAATCAGACTGATTAATAATGATGCTAAAGATGCAGTTATAAAAAAAGATAAAACCGTTGGTCTGCAGTTTTTTCCAGAGGGCGGAGATATCATTGACGGCACAAGAAATACAATTGCCTTTAAGGCTAATTACAATAACGGTTTGCCTTTCGAGATAAATGGCGTTATAAAAAGGCAGGAAACCGGCGAAGCAATTATGCCAGTAAAATCTGTACACGATGGCATGGGTAAGTTCGATTTGGAGATACAGCCTAATGAAAAATTTTATATAGAATGGACAGATGATAAAGGAGTAATGCAGCGTTCTTATTTGCCTGTTTCTAAAACTTTTGGAGTATCGCTAAAAGTAGTGCAACAAAAAGGGAATATCATTTTTAATATCATTAATAAATTATCCAATGATAGTTTGCATGTGTTGATGTATATGTACCAAAAAGTATTTTACAAAAAAGATTTTGCTGTTACAGCAGCGGAACCATACACGGGTAATGTGTCCACTAGCACATTGCCAACTGGTATTATGCAATTGACTGTATTTGATAATAACTGGCAGCCGGTTGCAGAACGTGTGGCATTTATCGACAATAATAATTACCAGCTCAATGCATCAATAAATAATATAGAAACAAGCACAGCAAAAAGGGGAAAGAATACCATTGAAATAACAATAGCAGATACCATTCCTGCAAATATGTCTTTAAGCATTACTGATGCTGATATGAATAATGAAACAACAAGTTCCACCATTGCTACCGGTTTATTATTAAATGGTGATCTGAAAGGGTACATTAATAATCCTGCTTCTTATTTTTCCGATGCTGCCGATGCAAAATTAAATTTGGATTTGATAATGCTCACCAATGGCTGGCGCAGGTATAACTGGGGTAATATGCTGGCCGCAAAAATGCCACAAATAAGATATCCTGAGGATAATTACCTGGTTGCTTATGGACAGGTAGGTAAAGCAGCTATGCAAAGACTGGATACTTCAGAATTAGTAAACCTAATTTTAAAAACAAAAGACAGCACACAAAATTTTTATTTTATAAAACCCAATGCTGATGGAATGTTTAAACAGGAAGGATTAATATTTTACGATACCGCAAGAATTTTATTTTCCTTTAATAAAAACCGGCTTTTAAATCCGCAACTGGGTTTGGGTACATTTAATTCAACTTACAATCAACCAAGAGTAATATATAATTATGGCAACTATTTTATACCTGACACAACCAGTATAAAATTTAACCAGGCTGCATCTGTATTTCAATATTATATTAAAGACAAAGCGAAGCAAGAGTTCAATAAAGAAAAAACCCTGCAAGCTGTTTTAGTTAAAAGTGGAGGATGGCATAATTGGAAGAACGATCCAATATTTAAAATGGATGAAAGGTATACTGACTTTGCTTTCAGAGGGGGAGCAACCGCAGTAAGTATTGATGTAATGCACGATGAAATGGCGGCTTCCAAGTCTGATATATATAATTACATGATTGGCAAAGTGCCAGAACTGGGTTTAGCTTATCCTAGTGGTGGAAAGAAATTATACCCAAAATATAATCAAACTGGACTGGTATTATTTTTAAATGAAGTAGAAATAGAAAATGATGACCTTACCAGGATAGACATGGAAAAAGTAGCCTATATAAAATATATTGAAAGGTATGCAGCTCGTCCGGGATTGCCGGCAGCATTATCTATTTATCTTAAAAAAGGCGATGATCTGATTGATAACACCCCAAAAGATAGAGATACCAAAACAGTAAAGATTCCCGGCTATTCACCAATTAAAGAATTTTACTCCCCAGATTATTCGCAATCAAATACTGCAATGGGTACAGATGCAAGAACAACCTTGCTTTGGCAGCCTTATATCTTAACGGATAAAAACAATTTAAAAATCCCTATTACTTTTTATAATAATGATTTTAGCAAGCGTTTGTGGATAGTTTTGGAAGGTGTTAATGATGAAGGTAAAATGATACATCTCGAAAAGGTAATTGAATAGTAAATTCAACAAAGAATTTGCTATTGATAATGGCTCAAGAAAAAACTTATTACTTTGATTATATTTTTATGTAATTTAAGTAATAAAGCATCCTGAGCCCGAAACTTCAACCTTTATACTGTTTATGAATAAGCTACTGCTCTTACTGTTAGTACACTCACCATTCTTTGTATTCGCACAACCCAATCATTTTGTTATATCAGGAAAAGTAGTTGACGCCCAATCAAAATTACCGCTGGAATCTGCCTCTGTATTCATGCAAAATACTACCATTGGCACCACAACAGATGCATCAGGCAATTTTAAACTGGCATTGCCAGATGGTGGTTACGATTTGGTAATTACTTTCACCAGTTATAAAACTACCGTCATAAGAATAAGCACCAATGATGTCAGTAAAAAAAATGTTGTAGTGGAATTAAAAAGAATTGAAAAGGAATTAGCGGCTATAATTATTACATCTGGAAAGGCGGAAAAAAATGGTTGGGAAAATTATGGATATTTTTTCCTGGCCAACTTTATTGGTGAAACACCGAATAGTAAATTGTGTACTGTTAAAAACAAGGAAGTACTTAAGTTTTACTTTTTAAAAGAAAGAAATTGCCTGAAAATTACAGCTACTGATCCGCTTGAAATAAGGAATGATGCTTTAGGTTATACCATTAAATATAGCATTGATTCTTTTGTATATGATTATAATAAATTGGAAACAACTTTTACCGGCAGCCCATTTTTTGAAGAAATAACAACAACAGATTCTGTACAAAAAAAGAAATGGACTGCAAACAGGCTGCGGGCTTATAATGGATCAATACTTCATTTTATGCGTAGTATGTATTACCAACAATTGAAAACAGATGGTTTTGAAGTGAAGGCTTTTAAAAAAGGAAAATTAGAAGAAAAAGCTATTCCCATAGTAAATGTATACGAATCGCTAAATTATAATAAAAATGATAGCTTACAAATTGTACAAATTCTGCCGAAATACTACGTACTCGAATTATCCTATACAAAAGGAAAACCTGAGTATGAGTATATGAACCGGTTTCCGCAAGGATATACTAAATTTCAAATATCTGCATTAACATTTACGCCCGATAAAATAATTACCATTGAACCCAATGGCTTTTTTTATTCGCAATATGACATGATTAAAAGCAACTACCTGGCGTGGAAAAGAATGGCCGATATGCTGCCTTATGATTTTAAACCTTAAACAAGCTATTATGAAATTTGCATTTACATTATGTATTGTTGCTTGCAGTTTTAATGCGAAAGTCTTTTCGCAAACAAATGCTAAAGCTGAAAGTGCAGTTTCTTTAGAAACCATGCACATCCAATTTGATAAGGATATTTATTTGCCCGGAGAAACTATTTGGTTTAAAGCTTATCTGCGTAATACAACGGGCATCTCTTTTTTATCTACCAACTTATACATTGGTATTTATAATGATAAGGGAACGTTGTTACAGCAAAAGCAATATCCAATTATACAAGGCGCCGGCAATGGCGATTTTGAATTGCCAGATACTATTAAAGGCAAAGCCATTCAAGTTAGAGCATTTACAAAAACTATGATTGATGGAGATGATAAAAACTTTTGTCAAAACGTTTTAACTATATATCAAAAGAGCAATATTGCAAATAGAAATACAATTTTGAAAAATAAGCAATTGCAATTTTATGTTGAAGGTGGCCAGATGGTTGCAGAGCTGGAAAATTATATTGGCTTTAAAGCATCCTATGAGGATGGAAGCCCTGCGGCAATTAACGGTAGCATAGTTGAAGCAGATACCAAAAAAGTAGTAGATAATTTTGTAACCAATAAACTGGGAATTGGTAAAATAATTTTAACACCCGATGCTGAAAAAAAATACTTAGCTGTTTGGAAAGATGATAATGGCGAACTTAAACAAACTGCATTGCCTGTTAATCATTTGTATGGCGCTGCTTTTCATGCAGCAATTGCCAACGATAAGATGGAATACAGCATTGTAAAAAATAAAAATAATGATAGTTTAAGTATTGTACACCTGCTATTTCAAATGAACAACTTCGAGGTTTACAAAGATGATATCACATTAGAAGATGAAATGCAATTGGTACAGGGTGAATTTTTATTTGATAAATTGCCTTCGGGGTTGATGCAAATTACTTTGTTTAATAAATACTGGCAGCCTTTACAGCAGCGGCTTGTTTTTGTTAATCATAATTATAGTAAAGACCAACCCGGCATTACTTTGGATACAATAAATACAAATGCTAAAGGTAAAAATGTTATTACCATTAATTTACGGGATACTTTCTTTACCAATTTATCGGCATCGGTTAGTGATATTAATTTTTACGGTAAACGTACTGCTTCAATAAACAATGATTTGTATTTTAAAACGCAGTTAAACGATTTATCAGTTAACATAGATTCGTTATTAAAAGTAAATGATATCAATAACCTTGATTTAATATTGCTTACTCATTCGTGGAAAAAATATGATTGGCAAAAATTAACCAAGGAAGAAAAAACTATTCCGGCAGATAATTACCTTGGCCTATCCATAAATTATAAAGACAAAAATCAAGTATTGCCTGTCAATGACAGCCTTATTCTTATTATAAAAAATAAAAGTATTACAAAGCAGTTTTATAAGATACCAGCAGCCAACCAAACCACTTTCAAAAAAGGCGGCTTAGTGTTTTTTGATTCCGTAAAAGTATCTTATCAAATGGGAAAGAATAAAGAGTTGGTAGATTATTTAAAAGTAAGCAGGGACGAAGCATTGCCGCTGCCACAAAATATTGCGGCATTCCAGCAGCCAATAAATGGCCAGGAACGAAAAATAGATGGCTTTGATGCACTTGCTGCTTTTAAAAGCAACAAAACAAAAGACACTACCACATTAAAAGAAGTTGTGGTAAAAACAAAGATCATTGGCAATCCCATATTAAACCGTCTAAACGAAATAGATAGATTTTATACAAGCGGTATGTTTAGCGGCACCCAACATGGTTATATTCTTAATGTACTTGATGATCCTATGGCAAAAAGTTCATCCGATATTGTAAGTTATATTGCTTATAGGGTACCTAATGTAAAAATTGAGGAAAGTCCACTGGAAGGGTATAGATATTTTGTTGTAGAAGAAATAGGTCTCTCTGGTTTTAAAAAACCTACAAGAATACCTGTATTTCTGAATGAAATGCAGGTAGAAAGTATTGGCCAATTGCCGTTGGATGATATTGCCTACATAAAATATATACCAGGCATTGTTATAGGAGCCGGGTTCAATTCTACTGTGGGTGTTATATATGTGTACACAAAAAAAGGTAATGAACCAGAGCAGGCAAATAATAATATTCGTTCAGCTAATATAAAAGGCTACGACCAGCAAAAAGAATTTATCAATCCAGATTTTGCAGCCAAAGAGCAATTAAAACAGCCCGATTTACGCAGTACTGTTTATTGGAAACCTTCTATACTCCTGGATAAAACAAACAATAAAGCCACTATTGAATTTTATAATAATGATGTATCTAAAAAATTACTTTTAACCATAGAAGGTATAAATGCAGCCGGCGAATTAATTCATATCGAGAAGATAATAGAATAAGAATAAAACAACTGAATAAAAAAAATCCCATCCGTCTACACGAATGGGATTTTAATTTAAAAGCTTTATAAATTATTCGCCTTTTGGTTCTTCTTTAGCTTCTGCTGCGTTATCGGCTGCATCGCTTTCCATTTTAGCTTTTAAATTAGCTAAAACACCAAGGTCACCTAAAGTTGATTTTTCTACTTTGCTTTGAAGATTCTTAACCGCTTTTTTAGTTACTTCAGCATCTGCTTTTTTCTCTTTAATTACGGCTTGTTTTTCTTCTTCAATTACAGCTTCCCAAATACGGGTATGGCTTAATACGATACGCTTGTCGTTACGGTCGAATTCAATAACCATAAATTGAGCAGTTTCGTCTGCACCAACTGTTTTACCATCTTCTTTGTTAAGATGACGTGTAGGAGCAAATCCTTCCAATCCATAAGGCAATTGTACTACAGCGCCTTTATCATCTTTTTTCACAACTGTTCCTTCATGGATGCTTCCAACGGGGAAGGTTGTTTCCAAAGTGTTCCATGGATCTTCTTCAATTTGCTTGTGGCCCAATTGTAATTTGCGGCCTTCTTTATCAATGTTCATAATGATCACATCAATGGTTTCACCCACTTTAGTGTATTCATTAGGGTTGTTAAAGCGTTTTAACCAGCTTAAATCGCTGATGTGGATCATACCACCAATGCCAGTTGATAATTCAACAAATACCCCGTAAGGAGTAATGTTTTTTACCACACCTTTATGTTTGCTGTGTTCAGGGAAAACAGTTTCGATAGTGCTCCATGGGTCTTCTGTCATTTGTTTGATAGAAAGGCTCATTTTACGGGTGTCTTTATCAAGGGTAACAACTTTTGCTTCGTACTCGTCACCTAATTTAAAGAACTCTTTAGCATTGATAGGAGTGTTGGCCCATGTAATTTCACTTACGTGTACCAAACCTTCTACACCTGGCATAATTTCCAAGAACGCGCCGTAGTCTTCAATATTAACCACTTTACCTTTTACAATTTCACCTTCTTTCAATCCTTCAGATAAAGTATCCCAAGGGTGAGGAGTCAATTGTTTTAAACCAAGGCTGATACGTTTTTTATCATCATCAAAATCCAATACCACAACGTTCAGTTTTTGATCCATCTTCAATACTTCGCTTGGGTGGTTGATACGTCCCCATGAAATATCAGTGATGTACAGTAAACCGTCTAAGCCACCAAGATCAAGGAATGCACCAAAATCAGTAATGTTTTTGATAGTTCCTTCCAATACCTGGCCTTTTTCCAGTTTACCCATAATTTCGGCACGTTGTGCTTCAATATCACTTTCAATAAGCGCTTTATGAGATACAACAGCATTCTTAATGGCTTCATTAATTTTAACCACTTTAAATTCCATTGTTTTGTTTACGAACTGGTCGTAATCAGTAACTGGTTTCACATCAATTTGAGAACCTGGTAAGAAAGTTTCCATTCCAAATACATCAACGATTAAACCACCTTTAGTTTTGCTGGTAACCAAACCGGTAACAATTTCACCAGTTTTGTGTACTTCCATAATTCTTTCCCAAGCCCTTGTAGTGCGTGCACTTTTACGGCTAAGGTGTAAATTACCTTCACGGTCTTCTTTTTCCACTACCATTACTTCAATTACATCACCTACTTTCACACCGCCTGGTACATCTCTAAATTCGTTTAAAGAAATAAGGCCATCACTTTTAAAACCGATGTTTACAACAGCATCAGTTTTGGTTAGTGATTCTACAGTTGCCTGTATCATTTCACCATCATTGATTTGTTTAAACGTGTTGTCGTAAACAGTATCATACTTTTCCTTTTCAGTAACAGTATAACTTGTTACGTTACGTTTGTCTACGCTCCAGTCAAAATCGTCGTGAGCGGTAGCAACAGTTTCAGCAACTGGGGCTTCTACAGGCACATTTGATATCGCAGCAGTTTCTGCAGCCTCAGCTGTAGACCCTTCCTGTGCATCTGCGTTTAGTTGTTTAATAATATTAAAAGACATAAATAAATCCCGTGCTTTTTTAAACGGGACGGCAAAGTTACTACAAAATGGCGGTTTTTATGCAGTTTGGAGCCGTCTTTTTTGGCAGGATTTCTATTGGCCAGAAGAATATTTTGCCAGTGATAAGCCTTTGATTAAAAGCTATTTGTATTGCCTAAAGCGACTGCAGTAATAATTCATTGAAATTTTGCAAAGAAGAAATTCTCAAATCTGCGGCATGCCACCTCAATTCTTTGCTGATTTTATGGTCGGGCACCACCACGCATTTCATCCTGGCAGCCTTGGCGGCAATCATGCCGGGGAAAGAATCTTCAAAGCAAATACATTCAGCAGGAGTTGATTGCAATTGTTTGGCGCAATTCAAATATACTTCGGGATGTGGCTTACCATGTTCCAAAAAATCTGCTGATGCGATTGCATGTAAATGATCCCTTATCTGCAATCGATCTACCACAACATCAATCAATTTTACGGCAGAAGAAGATGCCAGGCCAATCTTAAATTTTCTGTCAATAAAAAAATTAAAGATATGTGACAGGCCAGGCATAGGCTTTCCTTTTTTCGATACCAGTTCAATCACTTTTTCTACAATGTCGTGCTCAATCTCATCACTATTGGCAAGTGTCTTTTTAAAATAAGTAAACCAATAATTCACAAATTCTTTAGTTCGGGTACCAGTAGTGATAGCGTATTGCTGCTCAGTTAATACGATGTCATAACGGGCAAGAATGTCGATAGCAGCTTCATTCCAAAGCGGCTCCGAATCTATTAAAAGCCCATCCATATCAAAAATTACGGTATTCAATTGCATAAGTGCAAATATATTAACTTCATCATGGATTTAATTTGCATTCAATATTTTATGCTTTGCTAATTGATATATAAATTGCGGCTCTGTAGTAAATGCACTAATTTGTAAATGATGAAACAATGGCTTGCCAATCTTAAAGATTCAAAATTAGTTAAGGGAACGGTATATCTCATTGTAGGTTTACTTTCTTATCCAGGTATAAACATCATCAACAAACTGGAAATAAAGGGCATGGAAAACCTGCACAAACTGCCCAAACAAAACGTACTTTTTGTAAGCAATCACCAAACTTATTTTGCAGATGTAATTACCTTCCTGCATATTTTTTGTGCAGTAAGCTGGCGCAAAAAATATAAACTGGGTATTCCTTATTATTTACTTTGGCCATTTACCCGTGTAAAATATGTAGCTGCTGAAGAAACAATGAAAGCAGGGTTCATTAGCAAATTATTCGGCCTTGCCGGTGCCATAACAGTTAAGCGTACATGGAAACACGATGGCACAGAAGTACGCAAAGGCCTTGATACATCAGATACCAGGAAAATACAAAGAGCTTTGGAAAATAACTGGATCATTACTTTTCCGCAAGGCACCACCAAGCCATTTGCACCGGGCAGAAAAGGCACCGCTTTCATCATCAAACAACACAAGCCAATAGTAATTCCTGTAGTGATCAACGGCTTCTGGCGTGCCTTTGATAAAAAAGGATTAAGGCTTAAAAAGAAAGGCGTAGTTTTAAAAGTACACTTTAAAGATCCATTAGAAATTAACTACGAGGATACCACAGAAAATATTTTAGCACAAGTGATGGATGCTATTGAGCAAAGCAAAAAATTTATGCTAAAAGGCGGTCATCACTTGGCCAATCAAAAAGATAAAGCTGCAGATGCGTAAATTAATATTTTTGCTGGTATGCGTAGTTACAACATCAATTACAAATGCACAAGTTGTAATACAAGGCAGGGTACTGGATAATGCAACCAATTTACCTGTTCCTAACGCAAGCGTATACTTAAATAATACTTCGGTGGGTGCAGTCACCAACCTTAAAGGCGAATTTATTTTTACCGCTACTTCTATTTATACAGGCGAATTGATTGTAACCTGCGTAGGATATGAACGTATTCTTTATAAATTGGAAAATGCTGCAGCTGCTGCAAAATCTTATACGTTTAAATTAGCCGTTAAAGAAAATGAACTAAAAGAAGTGCTGGTACTTGCCGATCCTATTCGCAGGCAATGGCTTAAAATATTCATGGATAATTTTTTGGGTATAACAGAAGAGGCAGACAACAGCACCATTCAAAATCTGGATGCTATTTATTTTACAATGGGCGAAAATAAAAATACTATTTACGCTTACGCAGATACGCCGTTGATTATAATTAATAAAATGCTGGGCTATAAAATATCATTCGACCTGATAGAGTTTAATTTTAACCAAAATAAGGGCAGCACTTATTTTGCAGGCTATACCCGGTACGAGGAAATGGGTGATAAAAAGAGATGGATAAAAAACAGGAAACTGAATTATTATGGCAGTACCATGCATTTTTACCGTTCGTTAATTAATCGGGAATTAAAGGAGCAGGGATTTTTTTTATTTGAAATAGTTAAACCCAATATCAAGACCGATTCTATAGTTAAAATGACAGACACAAAGATGAAAATGAGCAATATGAGTGTTGCTATGCCTATTGAAGGATCGGCAATATTATATATCGATAGTATTACCAATGATTATTCTTTGCGCTTTCCTTACAGGCTTATGGTGCAGTATGATAGATATCCCCACGCAGGCTTTTATCTCTCCAGCAAAACATTTGTAAGAGGTATTAATCCTTATGGCTTTACATCTTATATTGATTTATTACAAGATCAGGTAGGCCTTGATGTTAAGGGTATTGTTCTTTCGCCGCTTGGGCTGGCTTATGATGGCTTTTGGGTGTATGAAAAATTAGCCAATCAATTACCATTTGATTACTCACCTGAGTAAACATTTATTCTTTGGTGAACAATGCTTTTAACTCGTCTGCTTCCGAAGCTTTCATTTTTCCGCCCAACACCAATCTTAATTGCCTTCTTCTTAATGCACCATCAAATAATTTTTTCTCTTCCTCAGTTTCAGCTACCAATGTATTTACTTTACGTGGCCTGCCCGTAGGGTCAAGCGAAACGAATGTATAATAAGCCTCATTGCTTTTGTATTTATATTGCTGAATGGCGTCTTCGCCCCACACTTTCATATGTACTTCCATACTGCTGGTAAATGCACGGGTAACTTTTGCTTCAATATGCACTACGTTACCGATTTTTATGGGACTTTCAAAAGAGATATTATCAACCGATGCCGTTACTACAGGTGCGCCGCAATGTTTCATTGCTGCCAATGCAGCTGCAATATCCATCCAGTACATCAAACGGCCACCCATCAGGTTGCCAAAATTGTTGGTATCGTTAGGTAAAACTAGTTCTGTCATTATCACCACCGATTCGCTTGCTTTCTTTTCCATAGAAAAAATTTTTGCAAATATAAGCGTGAATGGTGAGTTGTGAATGGTGAACAGGCCTCAAAAATTTAGAAAAACCCCCCAGTGTAAACGTGAACAGACCAGAATTTAAAAATTCTCTCCATACTTACAACTACATTCACAATTGACTATTCACCATTCACGATTTTATTTGGTAGTTCGTAATCCTTTTTCGAATTTCGAACAATGAACGATAAAGACCCCATCTCTTTCGACAATACCGAGTTTGCTTTTGCCTATAAAACGGATAGCCAGTTAAAAAAAGCACATTTTCTTTTTTCATCCATGGGCAAGCCCTGGCTGGTAAACTTTGGTTTAAAAGTTACGCCATATGCTATTAAATGGCATTTGCCTTTTACAAAAACGGTGATACAAAATACCATCTTTCAACAGTTTGTTGGTGGAGAAACTTTAGCCCAAACGGCCAAAGTAGCTGATAAATTAGAACAATATAAAGTGCAGGTAATTTTAGATTATGGGGTAGAAGGCATGGAAGGGGAAGAAAGTTTTGATCATGCAGAAGAAGAATTTAAAAGAGTGATAGCTTATGCCGCTACTCAAGCTAACATTCCTTTTATGAGCATAAAAGTTACCGGCTTTGCCCGTTTTGCATTATTGGAGAAATTAGACAGTGCCATGAACGCTGCAACAGGCACTTTAATGAAACGCTATTTACAGGCAATTGAATCATTGCCAGCAAATGAAAAAGAAGAATGGCACAGGGTTCGTACGCGTATGCTGCGTATATGTGAGGAAGCCGCTGAAAAAAATATTGGGGTTTTGGTAGATGCTGAAGAAACCTGGATACAAGACCCAGTAGATGCATTGACCATTTTAATGATGGATACCTTTAATAAAACAAAAGTTGCGGTATTCAATACCTTGCAATTATATAGGGTAGACAGGCTACAGTTTTTAAAAGATTCTTACGATGCAGCTGCAGAACGGAATTTTATTTTGGGTGCCAAAATAGTAAGGGGCGCTTACATGGATAAAGAAAGAAAAAGGGCCGCTGAATTGAATTATCTGTCGCCAATCCAACCCAATAAAGAAGCAAGCGATAAAGACTATAACTTGGCGTTGGAATTCTGCATTGACCATATTGAAAAAATATCTGTAATTGTTGCATCACATAACGAATACAGTAATTTATACGCTACACAATTGCTGGATAAAAAGCAATTACCACACAATCATTCTCATATTCACTTTTCCCAATTATATGGCATGAGTGATAATATTACTTTCAATTTGGCCAAATCGGGTTGTTCGGTAAGTAAATACTTGCCTTTTGGCCCCATTAAAGATGTAGTTCCTTATCTTATGCGCCGTGCACAGGAAAATAGCTCCGTTGCAGGGCAAACAGGTCGGGAACTGACTTTGATCAAAAAAGAAATGAAAAGAAGAGGGATATAATAAAAAATGGTAATGTGATGTTTTAATCTGGTTTTAATGGGCTATATTTGACCCCGAAAACTAACTGTATCAAATTACGTCTTATTTTAACTGCCTGCATGGGCTTAATGCTATATGTTGCCTGTGCACAGGTGAGAAGTCTACCTGCTATAAAAATTACTCAGCCTATAATTATTGATGGCGATTTAAATGATAATGCCTGGAAAGATATTATACCGGTAGGTAATTTTATTACTTTCAATCCACATGCCGGTCTGCCGTCTGCCCACAAAACCGAAGTAAAGATTGCTTATGATAATGATGCGGTTTACGTAGCCGCATATATGTATGATAATCCTGAAAATATACGTAAACAACTTACCGCAAGGGATGTTTCTGAAAGGCAGGATTTAGATCATTTTACATTTGGGTTTGATACTTACCTGGACAGGCAGAATGCATTTGTTTTCAGGGTTACTGCTGCAGGGGTACAGGTAGATGCTAAAGTGGCGCAAAATAGTGCTAATACTGCATTTGATCTTACCTGGAATGCTGTGTGGGAAAGCAAAACAAGTATAAAGAATGATGGCTGGGTTGCTGAAATGAAAATTCCTTTTAGCGCTATTCGTATCTCAAAAAGCCAGGTGCAGGACTGGGGAATAAATTTTGCCCGTTTTACCCGAAAGGATAATGAAACCAGTTTATGGAGCCCCGAAGACCCGAATATCAATGGAGATATCAATCAATGGGGTACATGGATTGGATTAAAAGATATCAAACCACCTTTGCGGCTTTCTTTTCAACCGTATATTTCCGGCGGCTTCAGAACTTCGCCTACTACTAACGGTAAGGTAACTAATTTTTTGAAAAGCGGCGGTATGGATGTAAAGTATGGCATCAACGAAAGCTTTACTTTAGATATGACGCTGGTACCCGATTTCGCCCAGGTGCAAAGCGATAATTTGCTATTGAACCTTACACCTTTTGAAGTAAAGTTTGATGATTACAGGCCTTTTTTTACAGAAGGAACCGACTTGTTCAATAAAGCAGGTTTATTTTATTCAAGAAGAGTGGGGGCTATGCCAGGTGGAGCTTCAACTGTATTGAATACTTATGGCAGCAATGCGAATTATAGAATAAACGATAATCCGGGTATCACACGGTTGTATAATGCTACAAAAATTTCGGGGCGTACCCGAAATAATTTGGGAGTAGGTATTTTTAATGCCATATCTGCTCCTATGTATGCCAATATTACTAATCTTACTAATAGCAAAGATTCTAACATTTTAACCGAACCTTTAACCAACTATAATATTTTGGTATTGGATCAGGCATTAAAAAATCATTCCTCTATCACTTTTACCAACACCAATGTGTTGCGAAAAAGCAATAACCGTAACGCCGATGTTGGTAGTCTCGACCTTTCTTTATTTGATAAAAAAACTACGTATAACTTTTTACTGTCAGGTAAATTCAGTTCGATATGGGGCAAGAACGGGAATATGAATGGGTATAGTACAAATATTGGATTTGGAAAAGTAAGCGGCCTTTTTCAATATAAAACCGCAGTAAATATTTTAAGCGATACCTATGATCCTAACGATCTGGGTTTTTTACTCAACAATAATTCTATTACACATACAGGTAGCATAAGTTACAATATTCTTAAACCTACTAAAAATTTTTTAAGCCAGGTCTATAGCATAACCTTCGCCAACACTTATTTATACAAACCGTTTAGCTGGTCGGGTTTATCCGTCGCATCCAAAGCATTTTTGTTGTTTAAAAACTTTTGGGATATATCTTTTAATTTTCAAACCAGCCCTCTTTGGAATAAAGACTATTTTATTAATTCAGCAGTATATAATGGTTACTTTCTACGACGTACGCCCTATTATTATATTAGCTTTAATGGTAGTACAGATAGCAGGAAAAAATTATACGTGAATTATGCATTGGGCGGGGCAGAGTCGCCTTTGCCGGCAGATCCTTATTGGACAGGTGAACTTGGTATAAGGTATAGGTTCAATGCAAAATTTCAGTTAAGCGGCGATGTTATGTTTGCACAGGATAGAGGAAACTGGGGTTGGTCTTATATCAATAACGCCAACGGTTCTCCAGTTATAGCAAGGCGTAATTTAAAAAGAGTTACCAGTGTAGTAAACGCACAGTATAATTTTACCAAACATATGAACTGGACTGTAAGGCTGCGTCATTATTGGTCGGGATTGAACAATACCAATTTTTACGATTTAAAAAGCAATGGCTATTGGGATGAAGTAGCGTTTATACCCGGTAAAAATATCAACTATAATACATTTAATATAGATATGTTTTATACCTGGGATTTTTTATTGGGCAGCCGCATTACCATTGCATGGAAAAATGCGCTCGGCAGCAATGTTCAAATAGACCCTTACAGCAATATGAGTTACATGAAAAATTTAGGTAGCTCTATCAATAATCCGCACAGCAACGAGGTAACCGTAAAAGTGGTTTACTTTTTAGATTACCTTAAATTTAAAAGGAAAAACAGTCAATAAATTATCTGCCGCTTTGAAATAATTTACAAACACCTTAACTTGGGGTAAATTATTCTATATGACTGAACAAACTACCAAAGACCTACTGGAATACGATGACCAGGGTAAAGCAATTATGCCTAGCGGAATAAATGTATTAACCATATTAACTTTTATATGGTGCTCCATTTCGGCAATTCTTATTTTATGTACCCCAATGATTAATAAATGGCTTTTGGGTACAATGGATAAAACTGTTGCGTCCGGACAGGAACTTTCAGCAAAGCGCTTAGCCGATATGGAAAAAGCGAGAGCTGCTATCGAATTGTCTAACCAGAATATGATACCGTTAATTGCAATTGGTATTGCTGGGGTTATATTATGTTTTGTTGGAGCTTTATGGATGCGTAAATTTAAAAAGGATGGTTACTGGATGTACGTAGCAGGGGAGCTGGCGCCAGTTTTAGGTAGCTTTCTAGTTATTGGAACAGCACAGTATACAAGTATATGGAGTTATGTGCTGGGGATTGGTATTCCCGTGCTTTTTGTTATCCTTTACACTATGCAGCGAAAATATCTTACCAAATAGAAAATAATATTAATTATAAAAAATGCCCCCAGCCAGTTGGGGGCATTTTTTATAAGCTAAGTAAATAAATATTGTGCTATGCTTTTACCTAAACTCCTAAACTCTCTTACCACGCCCTCGATGTATTGCCATTCAACAATTTAATAAAATACAAATGTTTGTTTTCGAAATAATCTGGTGTGGTATTTTCTTTTTTTAACATAACCGGCCTTATGTTATAATCGCAAAATATTTTCGTGTTATCGTTAATGTGACTAATAAAATTGTTGGGATATTTTGAAAGCAAAGAAGTGTACATATATACAGCTTCAAATCCCTTATAGGCCATATCGCTGGGCTTTATCCTATACTTTTTCATATAGGCATTAATAAGGGTCTTGCTAAAGGCATCTTTTTTTTCGTTGTAATAAGGCGAGGTAAAATAAACAGGAAAGCCGGTAAAATTATCTTTTTTGTTTAGCGCAGCAAATCCATACCAGTTGGGCATTCCAATTAAAGTAATGTTGTAATTACTTTTATAAAGCGTGTAACAGGAATTGGTAAGGCCGGCAGCAAAATTTTCATCCAGGCTTCCACCAATAAGTATGGTTTGCCTTGCACTATCTAATTTGCTTTTTAAAAAATCTGGATTCATTTCGGCATCAATATTCAATGTTTTTATAGCCAGCAATGGTTTGCCATCTTGCTCATTTAAAGCTTTAAAGTATGCGGCTACTTTATCTTCCTGCGTACCTTTTTGGCGGCAAAGAAAAATAGCATCTGTACCATGATTTTGTAGCAGGTAACTATATATAGCTTCGCAATGGGCTTTTAGTGTAGAGTTCATTATAACTGTAAACGGATTTGTTACCAAACCTCCATCATTAGGATAAGTAGCAGAAATGAACGGGATGTTTTTAAGCAAAGCAAAATCTGCCAGTTGCTTGTAGTCAGCATCTTTAACAGATCCAATGATAAGGTTAAGGTTATCTAATTGTTTATTTTTAATAAGAAAGGAAATGTTTTTCGTGTACGACTTGGTGTCATAAATGCTGGCATCAATATTTTGATTGCCATTTTCCATTGAATCAAGAGCAATTTGTGCACCTTGTACAAATTCTACTGCAGGAACTATAAATTTAGGGAGGCCTTGCTTAGAAAAACGATAGCTGTTATCAGTAAAAACAGAATCTAAATAAAGTGGCGCAAAAATACCTACATGGTAGGTCGCCATTTTTTTTGATGAATCTGCTTGTGCATTTACTTTTAAAAATGAAACAGATGCAATCAATAAAAGCGACACTGTTAAAACCTTCTTGTTCATAATTATCAAATCTTAATATCAAATTAAACTTCTAAACCCTAAACCTCTAACCCCTCAATCTTAATCTGTCATCGCGAGCTTGTCGAAGGGTTACTCCCACTCTATCGTCGCCGGCGGCTTACTGCTAATATCATACACCACACGGTTGATGCCCCTTACATTATTGATAATTTCATTGGATATGTCTGCTAAAAATTCATAAGGTAAATGTGCCCAGTCTGCCGTCATCCCATCTACCGAAGTTACTGCTCTTAATGCCACAGTAAATTCATAAGTTCTTTCATCACCCATTACACCCACACTTTTTACCGGTAGTAAGATGGTACCAGCCTGCCAAACGGTTGTATATAAATTATATTTTTTTAGTCCGTTTATATATATAGCATCTGCTTCCTGCAATAACCGTACCTTTTCTTCGGTAACTTCTCCTAAAATTCTAATCGCTAGGCCAGGCCCTGGAAAAGGATGCCGGTTGATCATAGAGGCAGGTATACCCAATTCGGCGCCAACTTTTCTTACTTCATCTTTAAATAAAGACCGTAAAGGTTCCACCAATTCCAGTTTCATAGTATCGGGCAGGCCGCCAACATTGTGGTGGCTTTTTATTGTTGCCGAGGGACCATGCACCGAAAGTGATTCAATCACATCAGGGTAAATAGTACCTTGCCCCAATAATTCTACACCTTCTATCTTGTGCGATTCCTGGTCGAATATATCTATAAAGCTGCCACCAATCACTTTACGTTTTTCCTCAGGATCAACCTTGCCTGCAAGCCTGCTGTAAAAAAGTTCCTTGGCATCAATACCTTTTACATTGAGTCCAATTTCGTTGTAGGTTTTTAATACCTGCTCAAATTCGTCTTTACGTAAAACGCCATTATCTACAAAAATGCCATAGAGGTTTTCACCAATGGCTTTATGGATAAGTGTTGCCGCCACCGTGCTATCTACACCACCACTCAAGGCCATAATGACTTTACGATTGCCGATTTGCTTTTTTAAAGCAGCAACAGTATCAGTAATAAAATGCTCCGGTGTCCAATCGCAAACACAACCACAAATATTTACTAAAAAGTTCTTTAATATTTTTTTGCCTTCGGCAGAATGATAAACTTCTGGGTGAAACTGTAAACCGTATAGCGGGTGCGCCGTTGTACCATTGCTTTTGAACGCAGCAACTGGAATACTTTCTGTAGTTCCCAGCAATTCAAAACCTTCTGGTAATTCTTTTATTGTATCGCTATGGCTCATCCATACCTGCGACGTATTGGAAACGTTTTCTAAAAAAATATCTTCTTTTACTTTTGTAAAAATGGCACGGCCATATTCTCTCTTTTCACTTTTATCAACCCTACCGCCGTATAATTTTGCAGTAAGCTGGGCGCCATAGCAAATACCCAATACAGGCAATTTGTCAACCATAGCTTTTATATCAACCACCAGCGCCTTTTCTTCATTAACCGAAAAAGGCGAACCACCAAGTATGATACCTTTAAGCCCTGGTTCGTAAACTATGGGTTTGTTGTAAGGGATAATTTCGCAATACACGTTGGCTTCCCGTACCGCACGGGCAATCAACTGGGTATATTGCGATCCAAAATCAAGAATGAGTATTTTTTCTGTCATAGAACGGCGAAGGTAAATAATTACTTGAATGGTAATAGGATTAGGGCTGCAGGTTTTTTATATTTGTTGTAAAATTATTAGCCATGAAACAAATTCTAATATTAAGCGCCGCCTTTATGCTGTTTTTAAGTTCCTGCAATATGACCACAGGAAGTGGTAATGTAGTAACTGAAAATAGAACTGTTGATAATTTTACAGGACTTGATGTAAGCAGTTCTTTTGATGTAGAAGTGAAAATTGGCTCGCCTTCTTCGGTAAGGGTGGAAGCAGACGATAATATTATTAAATATATTGTGACCAAAGTTTCTGGCAACGAGTTAACTATAAGAGTAGAAAATGGCCATAGCATCAGCAATGCCCACATGAAAGTATTTGTTACCGTGCCTTCCTTAAAAGAAATTGATGCCTCAGCATCTGCAGATGTAAAAGTGCTGGGAACGATAACCGGTGATGGCGAACTTAAATTTACTGCCACCAGCTCAGCAGATATTGAAGCAGAGGTGGATGCCCCTGAGATTACTGTGAAAGCCAACAGTTCTGGCTCAGTAACCCTCAAAGGCAAAACTAAAAACTACAAAGCTGATGCTTCATCATCTGCAGATATTAAAACGGGTGATCTTTTAAGTGAAAATGCAGATGTAAAAGTTAGCAGTAGCGGCTCGGTTCATGTATATGCCAGTGTAAAGCTGGATGCAGATGCCAGCAGCAGCGGAGATATAATATATAGTGGTGCTGCTAAGGTAAATAAGAATGTGAGTAGCAGTGGGAGTGTAGAGCAGAAATAAATAATCTAATGTATTGATAGTGAGTGGAATACTAATTATTGCAATAGTGTTAATAACCCTATGTTGATTATTTTATCCCCATTATAAAAAAATCCCAAAAAACTTTCCCTAATCCTTTTGCCATATCAAAAGAACCCATTACCTTTGCACTCCAAATTAAAAAACGGTAATTCAAAAGTTCTTTACATATGTCACAGAGAATCAGAATCAAATTACAGTCTTACGACCACAACTTAGTTGATAAATCAGCCGAAAAGATTGTAAAAACAGTTCGCAGTACAGGTGCAGTAGTTACAGGTCCTATTCCTTTACCTACGCATAAGAAAATTTTCACCGTATTGAGAGCGCCTCACGTTAACAAGAAAGCACGTGAACAATTTCAACTGTGTACGCACAAACGTTTATTAGACATTTACACCAGCAGCAGCCGTACGGTAGATGCTTTAAGTAAGTTAGACTTACCAAGTGGTGTTGATGTTGAGATCAAAGCTTAATGAACTTCCGTGGTTAAGCCATGGAAAGCAGAAGCTAAGTTCTTAAAAAGAAAAAAAATATGAACATTCAACTCCGTATAACGGAGCGCTGAATAAAAACAAGATACAATGAAAAGTATTATTGGAAAGAAAATTGGCATGACCAGTATCTTCGATACAACAGGCAAGCAAACTGCTGTTACTATTATTGAAGCTGGTCCATGCGTTGTAACGCAAAAGAAAACCATCGAAACTGATGGTTACAATGCTCTCCAGATAGCATTCGGCGACAAAAAAGAAAAACACTCTCTTAAGTCAGAAACAGGGCATTTCGCCAAAGCCCAAACATCTCCTAAAAAATTCGTTCAGGAAATACGCAATAGCGAAATAGATAAAGCAGTAGGTGAAACTATCACTGTAGACATCTTTGCCGAAGGTGACGCCATCGAAGTAGTTGGTACCACAAAAGGTAAAGGTTTCCAGGGTGTTGTTAAACGTCACGGCTTTAGTGGTGTTGGTGAACAATCTCACGGTCAGCATGATCGTCAAAGAGCACCAGGTTCTATTGGTAACTCATCTGATGCCAGCCGTGTATTTAAAGGTATGCGCATGGGTGGGCGTATGGGTCAAGACAGGGTTACAATGAAAGGATTGAAAGTTGTAAAAATATTCGCAGAAAAAAATTACATCTTGGTTAGTGGTTCTGTGCCAGGCCATAACGGTTCAATCGTTTTAATTCAAAAATAATTATGTACTTCGCAAATTTTTTGCGAATAAATATAACACAATGCAAGTAGACGTTTTAAATATAGAAGGAAAGAAAACCGGCAGAACGGTTGAATTACCAGAAGAGATTTTTGGTATTGAGCCTAATGACCATGTAATTTATCTTGCTGTTAAACAATATCAGGGTGCACAACGCCAGGGTACGCACAAGGTAAAAACTCGTATGGAAGTACACGGTTCTTCTAAAAAATTACACAAACAAAAAGGAACTGGTGGTGCTCGTAAGGGTAACTTAAGGAACCCGTTGTATAAAGGTGGTGGTACCATCTTTGGCCCAAAACCACACAAGTATGATATCAAATTGAATCAGAAAGTGAAAACTTTGGCTAAGATGAGCGCTTTGGCTTATAAAGCAAAAGACAACGCTATTGTAGTTGTAGAAGATGTGCAGATGGAAGCGCCAAAAACCAAACAATTTACAACCATGTTGAAAAACATTGGCGTAGGTGGAAAGAAATCATTGTTTGTAATACCAGAAAACAGCGATAACCTGTATTTGAGCTTACGCAATGTTGCTAATGTAAATGGCACTTTGATAAGGGACATCAATACTTACGATATCATCAATGCTAACGTATTGGTATTAACTGAAAATGCAGCAAAAGTATTTACAGCAACTGAAGCAGAAGCATAATTAAATAACAACAAATAACAAGACATGAAGCCGTCTGATATTTTAATAAAGCCGATTTTATCTGAAAAAGCCAACAAGCAAACAGAAAAACAAAACCGTTATTCTTTTGTGGTAGATAAAAAGGCTAATAAGCTGGAAATTAAGAAAGCTGTAGAAACATTTTATGGCGTACAGGTTAGCCAGGTAAACACTATCGTTATACCTAGCAAGGCTAAAGCAAAATATACTAAAGCAGGATTTATAGTAGGCCGCAAACCTTCTAAAAAGAAAGCGATAGTAACTGTAGCTGAAGGCGAAACAATTGACCTATACGGCAGCGGAATCTAATTTTAATTAATGAATGGTGGTCAGCACCGCAAAGTTTTGACAAAATAAATAATTAACAATGGCACTTAGAAAATACAAACCAACAACAGCCGGTACCAGATGGAGAATTGGTAATGCTTACGAAGAGATTACTACCAACGTACCAGAAAAATCTTTGTTGGAAAAACAAAAGAATACAGCTGGACGTAACGTACAGGGTAGAAGAAGCATGCGCTACATGGGTGGTGGAAACAAAACCATGTATCGTTTGGTAGATTTTAAAAGAGATAAGAAAGATATCCCTGCAGTAGTTAAAACTATTGAGTACGATCCAAACCGTACCGCTTTCATCGCTTTGTTAAACTATGCTGACGGTGAAAAGCGTTACATCATTGCACCACAAGGGTTGCAGGTAGGCCAAACCGTAATAAGCGGCGATAATGTTGCTCCAGAATTGGGAAATGCATTATTGTTCAAGAATATGCCTTTAGGTACTAACGTGCACAATATCGAAATGCAGCCTGGTCAGGGTGGTATCTTGGTAAGAAGTGCAGGTACATCGGCTCAATTGAGTAACAAGGAAGAAAAATATGCCATCTTAAAAATGCCAAGTGGCGAATTAAGAAAAGTATTGATCAACTGTTATGCAACTGTAGGTGTAGTAAGCAATGGCGATCATAGTTTGGAAAGCATGGGTAAAGCCGGCCGTAACAGGTGGAAAGGTATCCGTCCAAGAACTAGAGCTGTAGCGATGAACCCTGTAGATCACCCGATGGGTGGTGGTGAAGGTAGAGCAAGTGGTGGTCACCCTCGTAGCCGTAAAGGTAAATATGCTAAAGGTGAAATCACTCGTACTAGAGGTAAGGGTTCTGACAAGATGATTATCAGCAGAAGAAACGGTAAGAAATTACCTAACAAATAAAAAGTAATTAGTTAAAATGGCTTTGAGTTTTTCAAGGCAAATAAACAAGATGAAGATTTAAGATTGAACAAATCATAAATCTAAAATCACAAATCTAAAATCAAACATGGCTCGTTCATTAAAAAAAGGCCCTTACGTAGAAGCAAAGCTGGAAGCAAAAGTTGCTGCTATGGTTGATGGCAAATCAAAGAAAGGTGTTATTAAAACCTGGAGCAGAAGAAGTACTATCACTCCGGATTTTGTAGGACAGACTTTCGCTGTACATAACGGTAATAAATTCATTCCTGTTTATGTAACTGAATTTATGGTAGGTCATAAATTAGGTGAATTTGCACCAACAAGAAACTTTAGAGGTCACTCAAGTAAAAAGATATCTTAAAGAGTAATAAGTAATAAGTAATAAGTAGTAAGTGTAAACTTAAAACTTAAAACTTAAAGCTTAAAACTTAAAACTTAATAAAAAATGGAAGCAGTAGCAAAATTGAACAATTACCCAACATCGCCTCGTAAAATGCGTTTATTAGCGGATTTGATCAGAGGTATGGAAGTGGAAAAAGCATTAGCTGTTTTGGAGCACAATCCAAAACATCCGGCTGTTCCTTTACGCAAATTGGTAGTATCTGCCATTAGCAACTGGAAATCTAAGAACGAAGGCGGTGATGAAAACGGTCTTGTAGTAAAAACCATCATGGTGGATGCAGCAAGGGTTATCAAACGTATGCGTCCGGCTCCACAAGGCCGTGGTTACAGGGTGCGTAAACGTAGCAACCACGTAACAGTAATTGTAGATACTAAAGCAACTAAAAATTAATTAAAAGATTTAACTAAGTAATATGGGTCAAAAAACAAATCCAATAGGTGCCAGGTTAGGAATCATTCGTGGTTGGGACAGTAACTGGTATGCTAATAAAACGGAGTATCCAAAAAAGCTGATTGAAGATCATAAGATCAGAAATTATCTGAATGCCCGTATCAACAAGGGTGGTATTGCTAAGATTGTTATTGAGCGTACGCTTAATAAATTAATCATTACTATCCACACTTCTAAGCCAGGTATCATCATTGGTAAAGGCGGTGGAGAAGTTGACAGGATTAAAGAAGAGTTGAAGAAATTGGTAAGCAAAGACGATGTACAAATAAACATCTTAGAAATACGCCGTCCGGAGCTTGATGCAAATATTGTTGCTGATACAATTGCCCGTCAATTGGAAAATCGTATCAACTACAAAAGAGCTATCAAAATGTCTATTGCATCTGCTTTAAGAATGGGTGCAGAAGGTATCAAAGTAAAAGTAGGTGGCCGTTTAGGTGGTGCTGAAATTGCCCGTAGCGAAGAAATTAAACAAGGCCGTACACCATTGCATACACTACGTATGGATATTGATTACGCTAATGTATTTGCTTTAACTGTTTATGGCAAGATTGGTGTGAAAGTATGGATTTGTAAAGGTGAAGTATTAGGTAAAAGAGATTTGAATCCTAACGTTGTAGCAGGTGGTGGTAAAGAAGGTGGTGCAGGCGAAAGACAAGGTGGATTTGAAAGAAATGATAGAAGAGGTGGAGATGACCGCAGAGGTGGCGGCGGTGGAGATAGGAGAGGCGGCGGCGGTGGAAACCGTGGTGGTGGCCAGGGTGGCAGAAGATAAGAATAGATGTAGGATTTTGGATGTGTGATTTATGATATAGAAATGCACATCTTTTAAAACAAAAAATAATTAGAAATCTGGTTGTGATTAAAGAAATCAAAAATCTGAAATCATAAATCAAAAATCGAAATAAGATGTTATCACCGAAAAGAACAAAATACAGAAAGGCGCAAAGAGGAATGATGAAAGGCGAAACCAAGCGTGGAGCTACCTTGGCCTTTGGAACATTTGGTTTGAAAGCACTGGATAGTGTTTGGTTAACCAACCGTCAGATTGAAAGTGCCCGTCAGGCATTGACCCGTCATATGAAGAGAGAAGGGAACGTGTGGATCAGGGTATTTCCTGATAAGGTGATGACTGCTAAACCAGCCGAGGTGAGGATGGGTAAAGGTAAGGGTAACCCAGAAGGATGGTGTGCTGTAGTACAACCAGGCCGTATCATTTTTGAATGTGATGGTGTTCCTGAACAAACTGCAAAAGAAGCATTTGCACTTGCAGCACAAAAACTACCAATCTTAACCAAATTTGTAGTTCGTCACGATTTTAAAGCGTAAGCTGGTTAAACAACACTGAAAATAGAAAATTATAATACAATGGCGAAGAAAGTTGATTTTGTAAAAAGCCTTAGCGGATTAAGCGAAGCAGATTTAAAAGCAAAAATTCAGGAAGATGAATTGCGTTTAAAGAAACTTACATTCGCTCATGCAATTTCTCCACTGGAGAATCCGCAAAGTATCCGTTCATTAAGAAGGGATGTTGCAAGATTGAAAACTGCATTAAGAAAAACACAATTGGGTTTTTAATTAAACCATAAAAAGTAATACAATGGCTGAAAGAAATTTAAGAAAAACGAAATTAGGTGTGGTATCCAGCAATAAAATGGATAAAACCATTACTGTTAATGTTGAAAGAAAAGTAAAGCATCCGCTTTATGGAAAGTTTGTAAAGAAGAGTACAAAATTCCATGCTCATGATGAAAAGAATGAGTGCAGCATTGGCGATACCGTTAAGATAATGGAAAGCCGTCCATTAAGTAAGACCAAACGTTGGAGACTAGTAGAAGTAGTTGAAAAAGTAAAATAGTATTTAAGACTTTGTATTTGGTTAGCGCCAGGTACTTTAAAAGATATAAAAATGATACAACAAGAAAGCAGACTTAACGTAGCAGATAACAGCGGAGCCAAAGAAGTATTGTGTATCCGTGTGTTGGGCAACAGCGGACAGGATTACGCAAAAATTGGCGACAAAATAGTTGTAACTGTTAAGGATGCAATGCCTGCAGGCGGTATTAAAAAAGGAACAGTTAGTAAAGCTGTTATTGTAAGAACAACCAACAAATTACGCCGTAAAGATGGTTCTTACATTCGCTTTGATGATAACGCAGTAGTATTATTGAATGCTTCTGACGAACCAAGAGGTACACGTATTTTTGGGCCAGTGGCTCGTGAATTGCGTGATAAAGGCTACATGAAAATTATTTCATTGGCACCGGAAGTATTGTAAGAGTATAATTATAAGAAACAGCTAAATGCCATAAGCAGATAGCTAAAAGCTAAATAAAAATGAGTACAAGATTTAAACCAAAATTCAACATTAAAAAAGGCGATACAGTAGTAGTAATTACTGGTGAAGATAAGGACTTGAAGAAGCCACGTAAAGTGTTGGAAATTATTTTAGAAAAAGGCCGTGTATTGGTTGAAGGTGTAAACATCATCACCAAGCATACTAAGCCAACTTCTCAAAATACTAAAGGTGGTATTATAAAGAAAGAAGCGCCTATCGCTATCAGTAATGTGATGCTTTGGGATGCTAAGACCGGCGCACCTACTAAGGTTAAACGCAGCCGTGAAAATGGTAAATTAGTTAGAATCTCTAAAAAATCAGGGGAGGTAATCAAATAATGAGCACAACATCTAACACCGCAAGGTTAGCAGATAAGTACACCAAAGAAGTTGTACCTGCTTTAATGAAAAAATTCAGTTATAAAACTGTGATGCAAGCTCCAAAGCTTACCAAGATTTGTTTGAATCGTGGTGTAAATGGTGCTGTAACAGATAAAAAACTTATTGATATCGCTATCGATGAGTTGAGCAGCGTTACCGGCCAAAAAGCTGTAGCAACCATGTCTAAAAAAGATATTTCTAACTTTAAGTTGCGTAAGAATATGCCAATTGGCGCTCGTGTTACGCTTCGTGGAGTAAAGATGTACGAATTTTTGGATAGGCTTGTATCAGTATCACTACCACGCGTACGTGACTTTAAAGGTATCAATGATAAATCATTTGATGGCCGCGGTAACTACACATTGGGTGTAACTGAACAAATCATTTTTCCTGAAATTGATATCGATAAAGTAAATAAAATTACCGGGTTGGATATCACTTTTGTAACAACTGCCCAAACAAACGAAGAAGCGTACGAGTTGTTGAAAGAATTGGGTATGCCTTTTAAAAATATTAAAAAATAATAGTAACACATGGCAAAAAAATCAATTGAAGCCAGGCAAAGAAAGCGTGAAGCATTGGTTGCTAAGCATGCTGAAAAAAGAACAGCTTTAAAAGCAGCTGGGGATTATTCAGCTTTAGATCTTTTACCAAAAAATGCATCACCGGTTAGGTTAAGAAACCGTTGCCAATTAACAGGCAGGCCAAGAGGCTACATGAGGCACTTTGGTATATCAAGAAACCAGTTTCGTGATATGGCATTGCAGGGAAAAATCCCGGGTGTTACAAAAGCAAGCTGGTAAGCCAAACGTTCCTTTGGAACTTGGATATCGCATTGAAAAAATTTATTTAATCAATTAACTAAAACAACAATGGTTACTGATCCGATAGCAGATTATTTAACAAGAATACGCAACGCACAAATGGCTAATCACCGTATTGTAGAAATACCTGCAAGCAATTTGAAAAAGCGTATTACTGAAATTTTGTACGATAAAGGTTACATCTTAAAGTACAAATTTGAAGAAGATAAAAAACAAGGTGTAATTAAAATTGCATTGAAATATGATGCAGCTACTAAATTACCTGTAATACAAAGCTTAGAAAGAGTTAGCCGTCCGGGTTTGCGTACTTATGCAAAGCCAGGCGAATTCAAACGTGTAAAGAATGGTTTAGGCGTTGCTATCGTTTCTACTTCTAAAGGTGTAATGACTGATAAAGAAGCAAAAGCACAAAATGTAGGCGGAGAAGTTCTTTGCAACATTTACTAAGAGCCCCTATCCCCTATAGGGGGAAATGGAGAAAATTATATAGAACAAATAAAATGGATCTGACAATTAAGCCTTAGTCGTGGCTGAACACGGATCGAATACAAAACATAAATAAAAAAACCGACCATGAGTAGAATAGGTAAAAAACCGGTAACTTTCCCTTCGGGTGTAACCATTACCGTTAACAACGAAAACGTTGTTTCTGTAAAAGGGCCAAAAGGTGAGTTAAAACAAACCGTTGACAGAGATATCAAAATCGAAGTTAAAGATGGTACCGTAGAGGTTGTACGTCCTACAGAACAAATACGCCACCGTGCAATGCATGGATTGTATCGTTCTTTAATCAGCAACATGGTTATAGGTGTTACTGAAGGCTACAAAAAACAATTAGAATTAGTAGGTGTGGGTTATAAAGCATCTAATCAGGGTAACTTGTTGGATTTGGCTTTAGGATATTCTCACAACATTGTGATTGAAATACCTAAAGAACTGAAAGTTGAAACTTCTCAGGAAAAAGGGCAGAACCCAATGATCAAATTTGAAAGTTTAGATAAGCAATTGATCGGCCAGGTTTGTGCTAAAATCAGAAGCTTACGTAAACCAGAACCATATAAAGGTAAGGGTGTTAAATTTGCTGGTGAGGTGTTGAGAAGAAAAGCAGGTAAGTCAGCAGGTAAGTAAAACAGTTAATTGGTTTACTAGGGAATACTAATAAACAAATTAAGCACTAAACCAATAAACAATAAATAATCATCCTGGCAGAATCAGGAAACTAAAATAAAAGATCATGAATTCAAAAGGTAGCGCAAGAGTAAAAATAAAATATCGCATCCGTAAAAAGATCAGCGGTGCTGCAGCAAAACCAAGGTTAAGCGTATTTAGAAGCAATGCTGATATCTATGCTCAATTGATTGATGATGCCAATGGTGTAACATTAGCGGCAGCATCTTCAAGGCAGAAAGATATTGCAGCTCAAAAAGCGCCTAAAACTGAAAAAGGTAAATTAGTAGGTGCAGCTATTGCAATTAAAGCAAAAGAATTAGGTATTACAACTGTAGTATTTGATCGTGGTGGTTACATCTACCATGGCCGTGTAAAGGCTGTTGCTGAAGGTGCAAGAGAAGGTGGGTTAGTATTCTAAGATTTTAGATTGCAGATTTGTGATTTATCTGCATCATCAACACAAATCATAATTCATACATCAAAAATCGTAAATCGATATAAATGGCAAATTTAATTTTAAACAGAGTAAAGGCAGGTGACCTGGAGTTAAAAGACAAAGTGGTTGCAATCAACCGTGTTGTTAAAACAACTAAAGGTGGTCGTGCATTTAGCTTTTCAGCCCTTGTGGTTGTAGGTAACGAAGCTGGTGTTGTTGGTCATGGCTTGGGTAAAGCTAAAGAAGTACAGGAAGCTATTACAAAAGGTATTGAAGATGCTAAGAAGAACTTGATTAAAGTTCCTATCATGCACGGTACAATACCTCACGATCAATTGACTAAAGAAGGTGCAGCAAAAGTTTATATTAAGCCTGCAGCACATGGTACTGGTGTAATTGCCGGAGGCAGCATGAGAGCGGTTTTGGAAGCAGCAGGTATCACCGACGTATTAGCAAAGAACCTGGGTTCTGCTAATCCTACCAACGTGGTAATAGCAACTTTTAAAGCATTAGCTTCTTTACGTGAACCAATTGCTGTTGCAAAAACTCGTACTATTTCTTTAAAGAAAGTATTTAACGGATAAAAGTATTAAGTAATAAGTTGTAAGTTATAAGAGCTATCTCTACTTACTACTTAAAACTTATAACTTATAACTCAATAAAATGAAAAAGATAAAAGTAACACAAGTTAAAAGCGTAATCGACAGATCTGAGCGCCAGAAAAGAACAATGGTAGCTTTAGGTTTAAAAAAGATGAATGCTTCAGTAGAAGTAGAAGCTACTCCTCAAATATTGGGTATGGTTACTAAAGTTAGCCACCTGGTAAGAGTTGAAGAGTTAGCATAATTCTTTTTGTAATTGATGATTCTATAATTATCAATTATTAATAACTAATTATTAATTACTAAAGCGAGGGGTGATTCCCCGTAAGTACAAAATCAATAATAAAATGAAACTACACACATTAAAGCCTGCAAAAGGGGCTACTCATAAAGAGAAAAGAATTGGACGTGGTGAAGCAAGTGGTAAAGGTGGTACGTCTACAAAAGGTAATAAAGGTGGACAAAGCCGTGCAGGTTACAAAAGTAAAAAAGCTCACGAAGGTGGACAGATGCCAATTCAGCGTCGTATACCAAAACGTGGTTTTAAAAATAACAACCGTGTAGAGTTTAAGGTATTGAACCTTGGTCAAATCGATCATCTTTCTGAAAAATACGGTATCACAGAATTTAACTTACAGAATTTGTATATCAATGGTTTAATCAGCCAGTTTGATAGCGTAAAAGTTTTAGGCAACGGCGAAATTAAAGGTAAGTTTACCTTTAAGATAAACGCTGTTAGCGACAAAGCAAAAGCTGCTATTGAAGCTGCCGGAGGTTCTGTTGAGATAGTTAAATAATTTCACGATATTTGCAGACCCACGCTTAGCGGGGTCTTTTTTAATTAGCGCAAAACATTAAATAGTTTCAAATCTGTGAAGAAGTTTATAAAAACACTTAAGAATATCTGGAGCATAGAAGAGTTACGTAACAAGATTACTTTTACGCTTTTACTAATATTCATTTACGTATTAGGCACTCATATTGTATTGCCTGGTATTGACCCAAATAAATTAGCTGAGCTTGCCAAAGGCAATTCAAAAACATCAAGCGGGCTTTTAGGTTTGCTGGATACATTTGTAGGAGGTTCCTTTAACAGGGCTTCTATTTTTGCATTGGGTATCATGCCTTACATTTCTGCATCCATCTTTATGCAATTGATGACCATATTGGTTCCTCAAATTGCAAAAATTCAAAAAGAAGGTGAAAGCGGAAGAAAGAAAATTAACCAATGGACACGTTACTTAACAGTAGGCGTAACCGCTTTTCAAGCCATTGCTTATATCAGCTTCTTAACTTCAACTTACGGCCAGGCTTTAATTCCTGCATATGGTAATTACTTTTGGATATCTACTGTAATTATTCTTACTGTGGGTACTTTATTTGTAATGTGGCTGGGTGAAAAAATTACTGATAAAGGATTGGGTAACGGTACTTCAATCATTATCATGATTGGTATTCTTAACAGGTTACCACAAGCTATAGCACAGGAATGGTTACAGAGAACAACCCGTGGTGCCGGTGGTTTATTGATCATGTTAATTGAGATCGTATTCCTTATTGCTGTTATCATGGGATTGATCATGTTGATACAGGGTACAAGAAGGGTTCCGGTTAACTACGCTAAGCAAATTGTAGGCAACCGCCAGTTTGGTGGAGCAAGAAACTTTCTACCATTAAAAGTAAATGCATCAGGTGTAATGCCAATCATCTTTGCACAAGCTATATTGTTCTTGATTGCATTTATAACTGGCCTGGGAAAAACCGGAGAAGTTAATTTTTTAAATGACCATACCAATATCTGGTACATGGTTATTTATTCTGTTGCTGTAATTGCATTTACGTTCTTATATACTGCTTTAATTTTTAACCCCAAGCAAATGGCGGATGAATTAAAGCGTAATAATGGTTTTATACCAGGTGTAAAACCTGGCCAACCTACTGCGGATTACATTGGTACTATCATGGATAGAATTACTTTACCAGGTGCTGTATTATTAGCATTTGTAGGTATTTTGCCAGGTATTTGCCAGGTTGTTTTTGTAGGTATGACACAAGGCTTCTCTACCTTCTTTGGTGGTACATCTTTACTGATTATGGTTGGTGTTATCCTGGATACATTGCAGCAAATAGAAACACAATTATTGATGCGTCAATATGATGGTTTGATGAACAGTGGAAGAATACAAGGAAGACAAGCCGCAACAACTATTTAGTCTTTTCTTCCCCAATTAGATGGGGACTTAAAAATAACTTAAGCCCCGACATAAAACGTCGGGGTTTGTTTTAAATAAAAATTACATGGTGCACTATAAATCGAAGGCGGAAATTGAATTGATGAGGGAAAGCAGTTTGCTGGTAAGTAAAACATTGGCAGAAGTGGCTAAGATTATTAAACCAGGTATCTCAACATGGGAATTGGATCAATATGCTGATAAATTTATTAAAGATAACGGTGCTACGCCTTCTTTTAAAGGTTACCAGGATTTTCCTTTTGCATGTTGCATATCAGTTAATGATGCAGTAGTACACGGCTTTCCTACAAAAGATGCCTTAAAAGATGGTGATATTGTTTCTGTAGATGTAGGTGTTTTTAAAAATGGATTTCATGGCGATAGCGCTTATACGTTTGCGGTAGGTGAGATAACTGAAGAGTTGAAACAATTGTTACGTGTAACCAAAGCTTCTTTATACAAAGGCATTGAAAAAGCCATACACGGCAACCGTGTTGGTGACATCGCCTATGCTATACAACATTATACCGAAACAGAACATGGCTATGGTGTGGTAAGAGAATTGGTAGGGCATGGCTTGGGAAGAAAACTACATGAAGAACCACAAGTGCCTAACTATGGCAAAAGAGGAACCGGCGCAAAATTAAAAGAAGGTATGGTGATTGCTATTGAGCCCATGATAAACCTGGGTACAAAAAATGTGTACCACGATAAAGATGGCTGGACAATAAGAACAGAAGATGGTAAACCGGCAGCACATTACGAACACAATGTGGCTATTCAAAAAAGCAAAGCAGATATTTTATCTTCTTTTACAGAAATTGAAGCAGCTGAAAAAGCAAATCCTAATTTATCAGATTATATGTCGTGAGATGTCAATGGTGAATTGAGAATGGTTAATATAGGAATGGGATAGTGTCCTTTCTAATGTTTATTCACTATTGCCTATACTCCATTCACGTTCTCACAAAATCCTGTATTTCATTTCCACTCTTCCATCGCTCCAAATATTATCGGGGCTTATATAGGTATCTTTATATTGAATGATAATACCTGCTTTGGCAAACAAATCTCTTACCAGTTCGCTACAGATATAGTTTCTATTTCTTTCTCTCTTGCTGATGTGAAATAAAATGCGGACCATGATACGCACAATTTCATAATTATCGTATGGCCTTGTTAATGCATCCAGGCCAAAACTGATTCCCTTATTCAAATGCTCTTTATCTAAATCTATATTTAAACTTGCAATGGCAATTTGCCCTTTGTAAGGCCTGCGTTTGCCTTTGTAATCATGTAAATATTTTGATAATGGAATTAACCTGATACCAACGCTTGGCTCTGCCTCCAGCACCAATACTCTGCCCAGTTCTTCATCTTTATAAATAACAGCCACATGGCTCCAGGTGCTTTTGGTAAGTTTTTGTATGATGCCCGAAAAAGCATAACTACCGCTGCTAAAAAAAATATTACCCGTCTTTAACTGGTCCCTTATTTTTTCATAAGGAATGATGGGCATTTTTTTTAATTCTTTTTTTGTAATTGCACCTGCCATTGGTTTAAAGTTTAGTTGTAATTTTAATCAAGATACAAAATAGATTAATGACTAAGAAACGGCTGATAGTTATTGGAGGTGGTGCTGCAGGTTTTTTTTGTGCCGTTAATGCGGCAAAACTTAACCCCCAATTAGCAGTTACTATTGTAGAAAAATCCAACAAATTATTAAGTAAAGTAAAAGTGAGTGGTGGCGGCCGCTGCAATGTTACACATGCTTGTTTCAGTATTGCTGAAATGATAAAAAAATATCCCCGTGGTGCTTCATTTTTAAAAAAAATTTTTCGTCATTTTTTTACAACAGATACTATTGTATGGTTTAAAGAACGGGGCGTTGAATTAAAAACGGAAAATGATGGTAGAATGTTTCCTGTTACCAATTCATCTCAAACTATTATTGATTGCCTGATGAAGGAAACCAATAAGTATGGAGTGAATATTTTAATGAATGCAGAAGTAAAGCAAATAAAAAAGGTAGGGGAAGAATTTGAAATAATATTTGCAAACGGAAAATTAGAAACAGCCGATTATGTTTGTATTGCCAGCGGCGGTTATCCAAAATCAATTCAGTTTGAATGGTTGAAAAATTTGGGGCATACTATTGAAGAACCCATGCCTTCATTATTTACCTTTAATATGCCAGGCAATAGCATTACTGCATTAATGGGTGTTGTTGCAGAAACTGCTGCAGTAAAAATAATAGGATCGAAACTTACCGAGCAAGGCCCATTGTTAATTACACATTGGGGAATGAGCGGCCCAGCAATATTAAAACTATCGGCTTGGGGCGCAAGGGAATTGCAAACAAAAAATTATGAATATAAAATTGCAGTAAACTGGATACCACAATTCAACGAAAATACTTTAAAAGAAAAATTGCAACAGGTGCGTTTTGATATGGCACCGCAAAAAATAAGCAACAGAAATCCTTTTACTTTGCCAACAAGATTGTGGGAATATCTATTGCAGCAGTCCGGTATTTCATTGAATATTCGCTGGGCAGATTTACCTGCTAAGGAACAAAATAAATTGATAAGAAATTTATGTGGACAAGAGTTTGATGTAAAAGGCAAAACAACATTTAAGGAAGAGTTTGTAACAAGCGGCGGTATTCAATTAGACGAGATTGAGCATAATACCATGCAAAGCAAAAAAGTGCAGGGTTTGTTTTTTGCCGGCGAAGTAATTAATGTAGATGGCGTTACAGGCGGATTTAATTTTCAAAATGCGTGGACAACGGGTTGGATTGCAGCAAAGGCGATTAGTGCGGCAAGTAATAGATAGTATTAAACAATCGTTTGCGCAGATATATGGATAAAGTACTTTACTATTGAAATAACCAATAATTTTATAGCCTGAAACAGGATACTTCACAAAATGTAACTGAATAAAATTGTTATGGTCTTTTTAAAAAAAATATTGACAGTTTGTTTTTGTGTACTAACTATAGTACAATCACAAGCACAACAAAAACACATTTTTTCGTTTGATAAAACGCAGTTTTTGCTGGATGGTAAGCCATTTCAAATCATTAGTGGCGAGATGCACCCTGCCCGTATTCCAAAAGAATATTGGCGCCAACGTATTCAAATGGCAAAAGCTATGGGCTGTAATACCATTGCAGCGTATTTTTTCTGGAATTATTTTGAAACCAAAGAAGGCGTTTTTGATTTTAAAACAGGTAATAGAAATATTGCTGAATTCATCCGCATTTGCAAAGAAGAAGGCATGTGGGTGATGGCTCGTCCCGGTCCGTATATTTGCGGTGAGTGGGATTGGGGTGGCTTGCCAACTTATTTGTTGAAAATACCCGATATAAAAATAAGGTGTATGGATAGCCGTTATATGACAGCACTTACCCGATATGTACAACATATCAGTAAAGAAATAAAACCTTTATTATGCAGCAACGGCGGTCCGATAATTCTTACGCAAATAGAAAATGAATATGGTAGTTATGCCAATGATAAAACATACTTAAACACATTGAAAAAATTATGGCTGCAGAATGGTATCACAGGGCCATTTTATACTGCTGATGGGCCTACGCCATATATGCTTGAAGCTGGTGGTGTTGATGGTGCCGCAATTGGCCTCGATTCAGGGGGAAATGATGGTGATTTTGCAGCAGCAACAAAACACAACCCTAATGTGCCCGTGTTTAGTTCCGAAACTTATCCTGGGTGGCTTACTCACTGGAAGGAAAAATGGCAAAGGCCAGATACAGCAGGCTTAAAAAGAGAAATTGAATATTTATTAAAAAACGGAAAATCATTCAATCTTTATGTAGTGCATGGCGGCACCAATTTTGGTTTTACCGCAGGGGCTAATGCATTTAGTCCAACGCAGTTTCAGCCGGATATTACAAGTTACGATTACGATGCGCCAATAAACGAGCAAGGACAGGCTACGCCAAAATATTATATGCTGCGTAACCTGATCAGTAAATATGTTAGCTATAAAATCCCTGATGTGCCTGCACCGATTAAAACTATCGAAATTCCGGCTATACAATTAGGCGCTATAACTTCTGTATGGAAAGAATTACCAGTTCCCATTGCATCTGCACAGCCGAAGCCAATGGAATATTACGGGCAAAATCAAGGCTTGATATTATACCGTACAAAATTGATTGGCCATAAAAGCGGCAACCTTACCATTACAGAACCACATGATTTTGCAATGATATTTGTAGATGGTAAATTAATTGACACCATACACCGAGATGGAGGAAAGTGGACGGTAAAATTACCTAAGACAGATAATAAAAATCCAGAGCTTAGTATATTGGTGGAAGGAATGGGCCATATCAATTTTGCTCAATACATGATTGACAGAAAAGGTATTACTGACAGGGTTACCCTAAACGGTATGACACTGATGGATTGGCAAACTTACCTACTTCCATTGGATGAAAAATTTATAACAAACTTAAAACCTAAATACCCCGAAGGCGTACAAGATGGCGTATTTTACAAGGGTGATTTTTCTTTAACAGAAACGGGTGATACTTATTTTGATATGAGTAAATACACCCGTGGTGTAGTTTATGTTAATGGGCACAACCTTGGTAGATTTTGGAATGTTGGGCCACAACAAAGATTATATTGCCCAGCAAGCTGGCTGAATAAAGGCAAGAATGAAATTGTTGTGTTTGATTTGTTGCAGAATAAAGCGGCAACGGTAGAGGGGAAAAGAGAGTTAGATTAAAAGCTGTCAGGCTCAGCTTGTCGAAGCCGGCTTGATTTAATAAGAGCTTATAAAAATTAGACTGCCACTTTTTAAATAGAAAAGTGGCAGTCTTTATTAATAGCTTTTTTTGTTTTTAACTTGCCTTCTGCAAGCTGAGGCTGACAAAAAAATATTTATAAGATAGATGTATTACGAAAAATAAGTACCACCATTAATATCAATATTGGCACCAGTGATAAAACTGCTTTCATCACTTGCAAGATAAGTAACCAAATCAGCTACTTCTTTTGCTTGCCCTTCCCTTCTTAATGGTGTTGCATTAGCTACATTTGCTCTTACTTCTGGTTTTGTGAAAGTATCATGAAAAGCAGTTGCAATCATACCAGGGTCAACTGCATTTACACGGATACCTTTTGGCCCCAATTCTTTTGCCATTGCTCTTGTAAAAGTTGCTACTGCGCCCTTGCCCGTTGCATAGGCAGATGCACCAAAACCACCGCCATCACGGCCAGCTTGAGACGAAAAGTTAACAATAGCCGAACCTGCAGGCATTAATGGTGCAACATGTTTGGTCATTAAAAAAGCAGACTTTACATTCAGCATCATTACATGATCCCAAAAATCTTCTTCCATATCTGCCAATAATTTTCTTGCCACCAAACCACCAGCAACATTTACTAAAATATGTATTTCATTACCAAAAGCTTTTTGAGCAGCTGCAACTATATTTATTACTTCAGCATTTTTTGTTACATCTCCCTTTACAATAATGCCACTGCCACCTGCATCAGTAATCAATTTTAAAGTTTCACTGGCATGAGTTTCATTGCTTAAATAATTCACCACAACATTGGCGCCTTCCTGTGCCAACTTAAGAGATACAGCCCTTCCTATATCCCTTGCGCCACCAGTTACAATGGCTGTCTTTCCTTTAAATTTCATGTTCTTTATTTTTAATTTTTTATTGCAAAGATTTTAATGGCACTGCATCCATATCTGTGAACGACATATTCTCACCAGCCATTGCCCAAATAAAGGAATAGCTTGCTGTTGCTACACCGCTGTGTATGCTCCAGCTTGGTGATAAAATCGCTTGTTCATTATTTAAAAAGATATGCCTTGTTTCATTGGTTTCTCCCATAAAATGTATGATGCGTTGGTCTTCCGGCAAATCAAAATAGAAATAAGATTCCATTCTTCTATCATGTAAATGCGGAGGCATCGTATTCCAGATACTTCCTTTTTTAAAACTGGTAACACCCAATAATAACTGGCAACTTTTAATGCCATCATTATGAATATATTTATTGATTACTCTTTCATTATTATTATCAAGGCTTCCCATTGCAGCAGGCATGGCTTCTTCAGGGTTCATTAAACGTGTTGGATAAGCTTGATGTGCAGGGCAAGAAAAGAAAACGAATTTTGCCGGAGTAACTGTATCATTGCTTGCAAAGAAAATATTTTGTTTGCCCATACCAATATACAGGCAATCCTTTTTTTGCAATTCAAACTTTTCGCCATCAACGGTAATGGTGCCACTGCCTGCAACATTGATGATACCTATTTCTCTTCTGCTTAAAAAATACTCCGCTTTCAATTCATCGTAAGTGCCCAATTGTAATGATGTGTTTGCAGGATAAGCAGCGCCAACAACCATCCTGTCGTAATGCGTATAAACACATTCTATTTTGTCGGGAGATAATAAATTTTCTACTAAAAACTTGTCCCTTATTGCTGCGGTTTTATAACTGCTGAAATCTTCGGGATGTACCTGGTGGTAAACTTTCATACTTAAAAATTTAGTGAACGTTATTGTTTTTATCTGTTACGAATCTATTTTTTTCAATCTTGCCTGATTTGGTAACAGAATTATTATTTATTGCATGCACCGCACGAACAGCATCTTCATATTGTATCAAGGTGCCGGTTGTATTGCAAGCCATAAAACGATTGTATTCAATGGTGGAAAGCTGCGTACCATACAGCCTGATAAGTGGCTCTTCGCTATTGCAATTATCTACGACATTGTTTTTAAATAATAGCAATGGTCCCATGGTACTTTCATCGTTGCCGCTACGCACCATGCCTAACAATTGTCCTAAGTTGCCACTAAAAGTATTGTTGATTATTTTTAATTGCTCTACGGTGTAATAACCTTTCTTATCTGTTTCATTATTGAAATTGAATAATGTTCCAGAGTTACTATTAAATGCGTTGTTCCTTATAATGATACTATCGAACACAGTTGATTTTGTGGAATTAAATAACGTGCCTGTTAGATTAGTAAATGTATTTCCTGTAAGAATAAGATTGCTATGATTACTGCTGCCTGTTAGGTCTGCTGCAATAAAGTTTTTTCCGTGAAATGCAGCTAAATCAAATTTAGTATCAGTAATTGCTAATTTACTTCCACCTTTAATTTGAAAAAGATTGAAAGCAGTATCATTTGGAGTTGAAAATTTTACTGATTTTTTTTCTGCGGTAATAGTAACATTTCCTGAAATTAGTATTGGCTGATTTATCTCATAATTATTTCCAGTGAGATGAATACGAATAGGATTATTGTTTGTTGCATTTAATATAGTTGTTAAACTTTTTCCATCAGCGCAATTTAACTCTATCGCTTCCAGCATAATGTGCATATTTAATTGCTCGAACCATTTTGCACCTGAACTTTTCTTATTAACAACTTCAATATTTTTAATGGTATTCTCGTCTGATAAACCGGGCGTATTTGATAAATGGCCTGCTAATTTTTTCTTGCTTAAAGTTATCAGCGAATCACTTATTTTTTTGTCGTTTCCAATGCCGGTTTTAGGGATATCAAAAACACCAGCCCTTGTAACAGTTAATGGCGATTTGATAAAGCCATTCGCCAATGATTGCGCTACTGTTTTACTAACGATATTATCGCTGAAGGATATCTTGCTGATATCATCATAATTATTGTAGATATCTTTATCTCTATTGTTATAAAAAATATTTTTTGCAAAAATCACATTGCTTGGCGCTACGGTCCTCTCTGTATCGCTGCCTTCGCACAAACTAAAAGGCGTACAATTGTAAAAGCTGTTGTTCATAATCACGGCTTCTTTTACGGCTACATATCTAAATGCAGGAGAATTAGGAACGCCATTCATTAATGATAACGGAGAACGGAAACCAACACCACGACATTTATAAAAAAGATTATTTATAATCCATTGCCCACGGTTGATGACACGTACACCACCGGTACCTGGTTTGTCATTTCCTAAAAAAAGATTATTCTCGACAACATTGTAATTGCCATGGCGCAATACTACGCCACCCTGACATTCTTTAAATACATTATTGCGTACCACATTGCTGCAGGATTTTACAGAGATGATTTCAGTTTCTCCATCGCAGTTTTCGAAAAAATTATCTACAACTTGTGTGTTGGAATTAAATTCGCAATGCTGCGAAATGCCTATTCTTATTATTTCTCCAGAATTGGAAGCCAGTGGCAACCGCCCATCAAAATAATTATGGTCTATCGAATGGAAATTTTCCCTGCTTCTATCATCGTCTAAAATGATTGCCATTAAAACACCCATGTTCTTTTTATTTAAAAAAGTACAATGATCTACACGGTTATTTTTTCCTGAAAAAGAAACCCAATAATTTTCATCCAATCTTTTTGGATTGTTGAAATCATTGATTACAGTATTAGTAACCCTGCAGTTATTGGCAAGTTCTTTTCCATTTATTCTAAAATCAATAACAGCGCCATTTCCTGCATAGCCCCTTGTAAAATAAAACCCATCAACTACAATAAAATTGCCACCAAGCTTCAATTGCGAATGGCCAGTTATGATAACTTTACCTGCATCCTGCGCTTTAAAAGTAATGGGTCGTTCTTTTGTACCTGTGCAATTCAAATCGATAATTACATTTTCCCATGTGCCGTTTTGTAACACAACTAAATCGCCTGGCTTAGCTTCTTTGTTCGCTTTTTTTAATTCATCAACATTTTTTACTGTAATGGTATTTGCCATTGTTATTACAGAAAATAACAGGCAGCATTGTAATGCAAACAAGCGTTTCATAATTATTATTTTGACTTTCCGTTTTTGGATATGTTTCTTAAAGATGATTCCCGGATGTATAATTTTGGTTTTAGTACTTCTTCAATATGCCCCATATCTTCGTTGTTGTGCATGCTTTCAATAAAAAGTTTGGCAGCAACCTTGCCCAATTCAAATGCAGGCTGGTCTACACTACTTATGTTTGGAGTAACCAAACTTGTTACTGGTTCATTATTAAAACCTACCAGGCCAATATCATTCGGCATCTTTAACCCTTTTTCTTTAATGGCAAGCATAGCACCAATGGCCATACGGTCGCTGATGGTAAAAATGGCATCAGGCCTTTTCTTCATGTTCAATAATTCTTTTGTGGCCAGGTATGCATAGTCTTGATTGAAATCACAGTGGATAATCAAATCGGGATCAACCTTTACTTTATATTTTTTTAGCGCTGCCAAATAACCATCCAGCCTTTCATTGCTGATGCCTAAGTTTTTTGGACCGGCTAAAATGGCAATGCGCCTGTAACCCTGTTCCAATAAATGTTCTGTTGCCTGCAGGCCGCCATCTTTATTATCCAATCTCACCCTCGGTACTTTTACATCAGCAATCAAGCGGTCAAACATTACCATCGGCACATTCTTCTCTGCTATTTTTTTAAAATGATCAAACACTTTTGTTTCGCTGCTTACCGAAATAATAAAACCATCTACCAAACTATCAGATAACCTCCTTGTGTTTACAATCTCTCTTCCAAAAGATTCATTGCTTTGGCAAACCATAACGGTGTAGCCTGCCTCCAATGCCACTTCATCAATACCTCTTACCATGGTGGCCAATACATAATCTAAATTGGGAACAAGAACACCAATTGTATGCGTTTGTTTCTGCTGAAGGCTAAGCGCAAATTTGTTGGGCTGGTAATTTAATTCTTCGGATAATTTTTTTACTGCATTCTTGGTTTCTCTGCTCACATCAGATGCGTCACGTAATGCCCTTGATACTGTTGAAGTGGAGACCTTCAACATCCTGGCAATGTCTTTAATAGTGGCAGGTTTGTTCATACAGCAATGTTTTTGTAAATCTACAGCAAAGAAATTTACGGGATTGCCGGTATCGTTACCGGTACCGTTCTCGGAGAAAAACTTTCACTCTTATCTAACATTATTTGATTTATGTTGATGTTTATCTAATAAAATACTAAAAAATATAGATATTATGAAATTGTTCATTTGCCTGCCTGTTACAAAAATGCGCTTAATATTACATTACGAACGCTATACGAAAAAGAATGAAGGTATATCCTACAGTCATGAAATTGATGGTAAGATTGTTTAAAACAGTCTGCCTGCAGCTTATGCCGGTGCTATTATTTGCACAGCATCCCAATACATTTTTTTCAAAATCAGAAGCGGTTGCATTAAAAACCGGCATCTCTAAATATTCTTTGCTCGCACAGTCATACAAAGAAATAAAGGACCAGGTAGATGCCTGGCTTAATAAAGATGTTGATGTGCCGTTGCCGAAAGACCCTGCCGGCGGTTATACGCACGAAAAGCATAAAGCCAATTATACATTGATGTTCAACAGCGGCATACTATATAATATTACCGGCGATGCAAAATATGCTTCGCTGGTAAAAAATATTTTGCTGAAGTACGCGGTACTAAACCCTACACTAAAAAATCATCCACAGGCAACGAGCAGTTCGCCTGGCCATATTTTTTGGCAGGCATTGAACGATGCTAACTGGCTCGTGTACACTGGAATGGCCTATGACCTTGTTTATAATGGCATTTCTCCTGCAGATAGAAAAACGATTGAAGACGGAGCCTTTAAACCTGAAGTGGATTTTTTTACAAAAGATTCGAAGAACTGGTTTAACCTGATACACAACCATGGCGTATGGGCTTGTGCCGGAGTTGGTATTGTAGGTATTGCTACCAACAATAAAGATTATGTGGATATGGCATTATATGGCACAGAAAAAAATGGCAAGAGCGGTTTTATAGCACAAATGGATGGTTTGTTTTCGCCGGATGGTTATTATACAGAAGGCCCTTACTATGTTCGGTATGCTATTCTTCCTTTTTATCTTTTTGCAAATGCACTGGACCATGCAAGGCCTGAGTTGAAAATATTTGAATACCGCAACCGTATTTTGCAGAAAGCTTTGTTGGATGGATTACAACAAACCAATCTTGATGGAACATTCTTTCCGTTGAATGATGCATTGAAAGAAAAAGATTATACCAGCAATGAACTGGTAACCGCCATTGATATTGCGTGGAAAGTATACGGCAACGATAAAGGCTTGCTTACTGTTGCAAAAAAACAAGATAAAGTTTTATTAAGCAAAGGTGGCGCTTCTATTGCTGCGGCTATTGCAACCGAAAAAAATATTCCTGAGTATTATCCTTATAAAACCGTAGAGTTTTATGATGGTGCAAAGGGAAATGAAGGCGGTGTAAGTTTTTTACGCAATGGGAAAGATAAAAATTTAAGCACTTTAATTTTTAAATATACTTCACATGGTTTATCGCACGGGCATTTTGATAAACTGAATTTGAATTTGTTTGATAAAGGAAATGAAATTTTAACTGATTATGGTTCGGCTCGTTTTATAAGTATAGAACAAAAATATGGCGGCAGGTATTTACCCGAAAATACGGCCTATGCTTCTCAAACCATTGCACACAACACTATAGTTGTAGATGAAACCAGCCAGTTTAATGGAGACGAAAAGACAGGCGAAAAATTTCATGCAGATAAATTATTTAGTGACGTAAGCAATAATGCAATACAAGCTGTTGGCGCAAAGGAAGACAATGCTTATAAAAACGTTCATTTACAAAGAACAGTTTATATGCTTGAACTGGAAGGACGAAAATTCATAGCAGACATTTACAATGCCGCTTCAGCAGATGAACATCAATATGATTTGCCTTTTCAATACAGCGGAAATTTAATAAGCACAAATTTTAAATATAACTATAACAGTAACAAACAAGAAACCTTAGGTACAAAAAACGGCTATCAATTTTTATGGAAAGAAGCAGCAGCAAACGTAAAGGATTCAATGGCGCAGTTTACTTTTTTAAATAACCATACTTATTATTCTGTTTCTTCTTTTATAGATAATCCGGCACAAATATTTTTTACACGTACCGGTGCCAACGACCCTAATTTTAATTTGCGCCGTGAACCTGCTTATATCGTTCGTAAAAAAGGGAGCAATGTTGCTTTTGTAAATATGATAGAAATACATGGCAGTTTCGATCCAAAAATGGAATACTCTGCCGATGCCTACTCTGCGGTACAACAAATAAAAATATTACAAAATGATAACGATATTACTGTTGCGGCAATCACTATAAACGGAAGGGAATTACTGATAGCACAATGCAACAATAACTTTTCTGCTGAAGGCAAACATACTTTTAAAAACATTAGCTGGAAAGGGCCTTACACTATTTTGTATAATGGAAAATTATTACGATAAACAAAAAATTGACAAACCAAATTAACAACGATGGAAGCTACAGAGAATGCAAAAGTATTTATTGAAAGTGCTGATGTGCCATGGGAAGAAACAGCGCCTGGTATGAAAAGAAAAATTATGGCTTATGATGACAGGCTGATGTTGGTAAGGGTGGAATTTGAAACCGGAGGGATTGGTTCGCTGCACCAGCATCATCATACACAAATAACGCATGTAGAAAGCGGTGTGTTTCAAGTTGAAATTGGCGGCGAGAAAAAATTATTATCAGCCGGAGATGCATTTTATATTCCACCAAATGTAATGCATGGTGCAGTATGTATTGAAGCTGGCGTACTGATAGATGTGTTCAGCCCAATGAGAGAAGATTTTATTACAGTGAAAGATATACAATAATATTTTATGAAGATGACTTTGATACATATTGTTACTATTTCGCTGCTATTGGCATGCAGCAAGAAATCGATACCTGCAGATGCCGCTGTCACTCCACCACAAAGTACTCCGGTTGTTTTAAGAACAGTAAATGTTAGTTCTGCGACAGATTTAAAAACTGCATTGGCAAATGCAAAGGCTGGTGATGAAATTGTAATGGCAGATGGCATGTATAGTGGCAAATTTGTTATTGCGCCCAATGTGAATGGCACTAAAACCAACCCAATAATTCTAAGGGGTAGCCGCAATGCCATATTGGATGCTGGCGATATTAATACTGGTTATGTATTATACCTGCAGTCTAATTATTGGGTAATAAAAGGATTTACTATTACCAATGGCTTAAAAGGATTGATGATAGACGGCTCGTTAAATAGTGTAATAGATGGCATCAAAGTTTTCAATATTGGCGAAGAAGGTATTCACTTGCGTAAATACAGCTCTCACAATACCATTCAAAATGCAGAGATCAGCAGTACAGGTTTAAAAACACCTGACTATGGCGAAGGTATTTATATTGGTTCTGCAAAAAATAACTGGGCTACTTATACCAATGGCAATCCTGATCTGTGTGATTCTAATTTGATTTATAATAATAAGATTGGCCCTAATGTAGCGGCAGAATGTATTGATATAAAGGAAGGCACAACGGGAGGTATCATTCGTGCAAATACTTTTGATGCAACTGGTATTACTGGCGCTAACAGTGGCGATAGCTGGATAGATGTAAAAGGCAATTACACTTTGATAGAAAATAATATTGGCACCAATCCTGGCGGTAGCATTTTTATTGATGGCTACCAGGTGCATTGTGCTTATGCAGGATGGGGCAGTTACAATGAATTTAAAAATAATAAGTGCGCAGTTAATGCAACTGGTTATGGATTTAATATTCAGTTGAGTGGGAGCAATGGCACTACAACTGGAAATAAAGTGTATGTAAACAATACGGTAACAGGTGCCGCAAGTGGAGTAGCAAATATTTCATTGAGTAATTAAATAACGGTTCAAGCTTGAGTATGAAAATTAAAGGGCTTAGATGGTGGATCATTGGATTGATAGGAGTGTCTACGGTCATCAATTATATTGACCGCAGTGCTATCAATATAATGTGGCCCTATATCTATAAAGAATTTGGTATTGCGGATATTGACAATAAAGCTGCATTGGCCTATATCACTACTTTTTTTATGGTGGCTTATGCAATTGGGCAAACTGTAACAGGTAAAATGATGGATGCCATTGGCACAAGGCTTGGTATGGCTGTGTCTATTGCGTTCTGGAGTATTTCTATTGCGCTACATGCTGTTGCAAGATCATTATCTTCTTTTAGTTTATTTCGGTCGCTGCTCGGCGTTAGTGAGGCTGGGAATTGGCCTGGTGCAACCAAAAGTAATGCAGAATGGTTCCCGGCAAAAGAAAGAGCTATCGCTCAGGGAATATTTGGGGCAGGCGCTTCATTGGGTGGTGTTGTTGCAGCGCCAATAATTGCAGCATTATATTTATCGTTTGGGTGGAGGGGTACATTCATTGGCATAGGTATTTTAGGGTTTTTATGGATTGTGCCATGGTTGTTTATCAATAAGGCTACACCAGATAAACATGATTGGATAACGAAAGAGGAACATGATTATATTCTTGATGAAGAAAATAAAAAAATTACAACAACTGATAGCAATGTGTATACCTGGAGGCAGCTATTACAATTTAAAAATACCTGGGGTATCATCACATCAAGATTTTTTATCGACCCTATTTGGTGGATGTTTCTGACATGGTTGCCAACATTTTTAAAGGAACAATTTCAATTTGATATCAAGCAGGTTGGCGGCTTTACATGGTTGCCTTATTTATTTGCAGCCATTGGAGGTTTGTTAGGAGGTTTTTACTCATCTGTATTAATAAAGAAAGGAATACCGGCATCAAAAGCAAGAAAGAAAGCTATTACTATTGGTTGTGTGTTGATGCTGGCTTCTTTAAGTGCAACTGCTTTTTATCTTGACCACTTAAAAGACCACGTAAGCCTTGCTCTTTTATTAATAAGCACTACTTTATTCGGATTTCAATTTCTTATAAATAATTTACAAACATTGCCATCAGATTATTTTAATGGCAAGAATGTAGGAACAGTCTCAGGCATGGGAGGAACATCGGCGGTGGCAGGAACTATAATTATTACATTATTGGTTCCTGTTATCACCAAAACGAGCTACACTTCATTTTTTGTTTTGGGCGCACTGATGGTTCCTGCAGCATGGCTTTGCATTATTTTAATTTCATCTAAAAAAATAAATACAAAACAAACAATTGCTTTAAAATAGTTTAATCTCTAAACGCTGTAATATGAAAAGAATTTTATTTGCCTGTTTGCTATTGATAGCTACAAAAGGCTATAGCCAAAACACTTATTATTGGGTAGGCGGCACGGCAGCCACCACCAGCATCACCATTGCCGCCAACTGGAATACCGCAATAAATGGAAGTGGTACTACAAGGTCATCTTCAACCAATGCTGCTGATATATTAATTTTTGACGGCTCTAATGTTGGCGGCGCTACGCCTGCAACAGGTGCTGTTACTGTAATGGCTAATGGTAGTATTACCTGCGCCGAAATAAGGTTGGTAAACAACGCCAACATCAGTTTTATACGTAACAGTACTGGAACCAGCACTATTACTATCAGTGGCGGTGCTGGCGATGATTTTTTTGTAGATGCAGGTTGTTCTTTTTCTATTCCCATAACCACTGCTGGTAGTCTTCGTTTTGCAATGGCTGCTACCTGTACAGGTCGTGTAAGCGGTTCTATTAGTATGGTAACAGCGCAGCAGGCGAGGTTTGATAATACTACTGGCGGTGTACCAGGTTCATTTGTATTTACGACGGGCAGCAGCTTTTATACCAATATAACTGCAACTTCTTCTTCCTATGCATTTGGCGGCAATACGCAATCATCTGAAAAATGGGTGGTGTTTGAAGATGGTTCTAACTTATATTATGATGGGGGCTATAGCCCGGTATCTAATGTATCAACATTTACTGCTGTACAGTTTAACCCCGGCAGCACCTGGCACCAGAGAACAGCAGTAATGGGCGGAGGTTCTTTTTTTAACAGAAGGAATTTTGGAAACATCATTGTTGAAAATGGCGGAGTGCTTACAGCTGATGGCCCGATATACCGTATCAACAATCTAACTATTAATACAGGTTGTAGTTTTATTACACATACATCAGGGCAAACAGCAGTTGTAGGCAATATCGTTTGTGATGGCACATTATCTGCACCTGCAGCAAGCACCAACGAAATTTTGATGGCAGGCAATACTGCACAAACCATCTCAGGTGCAGGTACTATTAACGCAGGCAGTTTAATAGTTGGTGCAAGTGCAAATGTATTGTTGAACAAAAATATAGGTGTTGACCAGGTTGCCATTATTGACGGTAAAATAAATTTTACTAATAAGCAATTAACAGGCAATGCTACTTTTAATGCAGAAGGAATTATTACTCCAGTAACAGGAACAGGCAATACAACAACAGGTGCTTATATAATAAGCGGTAACGCCGGCGTTATCACTGGCTCTTCAAGGGGGCAATTGATTAGCGGCGCAGGTATACCAGCCAATACAGTTATTGTGGGCGTATCAACAACATTGGATTCTCTTTATATTTCTAATGCGCTCACTGCTTCTGCTACAGGTGTTGCGCTAACAGTATCTACACCAGGCGCTACGCTTGAAACTGCTAACACCAATGGTTTTGATCCGGCAACAGGTACAGTAATTTTAGCAGGTGCTAAAACCTATAAAAACAATATCAATTATATTATTGATGGCGCTACAGTTACACCATTTGGTATTTCTACTGGCTCAACTTCTAACTCAATAACCGCAGGTTTTGTAGAAGTAAACGCACCGGTTACAGTAAACAGTACTGTTGTGCTTACTAACCATCTTGGCGTAAATGGAAAGATTACTTTACGTGTACTCGATACCGTACATATTTTACCTGGCGCAGTTATCGCCGGCACATTCAATGCATCAAATTATATTGCTACTGTTGGTAACAGTACGACAGGGCAGCAAAGCATTGTGTATTATGAAGGAATGGCTTCAACTACAACAATTCCTGTTGGTACTACGGCAAACTATTTGCCGGTAGCACTAACGCCTTCCAATGCATCTGCTTTTACTATCGCTGTATTTCAGGGCATCACTTCGCAAGGCACTATTAATGGCACGCCTTTAACAACAACACAAAAGCAAACTCTTGTAGATGCAGTTTGGAATATTAATCGTTTAAGCGGAACTGGGAGTAGTAACCTGCAGTTAAATTGGGTGGCTGGTTTAGAGGGATCTACATTTGCCACTTTGGCAAATACAGATATCGGTATCATTTACAATACTGGTTCTTCTTATACATTACCAATTGGCACAGGCGATAATACTGCCAATACAGCATCTGCAACTATTTCAAATTTTGGCGCTTATGCAATAGGTGCTGTACCGCTTACACAGCCATTTATATTTAATGCGTTACCAGCTAAAACTTACGGCAATGCAGATTTTAACGGAGGCGCTACCAGTTTAAATACAACGCAACCTATTGTTTATAGCAGCAGTAATTCAGCAGTGGCAACAATTGTTGCAGGCAATATTCATATTGTAGGAGCAGGTAGTGCAGATATCACAGCATCACAGGCAAGCGATGGATTTTACCCTGCTGCAAGTGTAACAAGAACATTAACTGTAGCCAAAGCGAATTTGATTATTAAGGCAGATGACCAAAGCAGGTTTGAAGGACAGGCAAATCCATCACTAACGGCTACCTATACGAGTTTTGTTTTGGGAGAAACTCCGGCCGTGCTTACTACACCCGCAACAATTGCTACAACGGCTACTACTGCATCTGCACCAGGAACATATCCGATAACAGTAACTGGCGGCACTGCTGCTAACTATAACATTACACAAACAAATGGTACACTTACAGTAGTAGCTAAACAAAATCAAACCATAACTTTTGCTGCACCAGCTACAAAAACTTATGGCAATGCTGATTTTGCACATGGCGCTACAAGTACCAACTCAACTATTCCAATAACATTTGTAAGCAGCAACCCTGCTGTAGCAACTGTTGTGGGCAGCAACATTCATATTGTAGGAGCCGGTACAACCAATATAACAGCATCGCAGGCAGGAAGCGTTGGTTACTTTGCTGCAACAGATGTAGTAAGAACTTTAACAGTAAATAAAGCCGCACTTACCATTAAAGTAAGAGATACGGTAAGAAATTTTGGAACTGCAAATCCTCCTTTCACTATTACTTATACCGGTTTTGTATTGGGGGAAACAGCTGCAAATCTTTCTGCACCGGTAAATGTTGCTACTGTTGCAACAACAACATCGGCACCTGGTTATTATGCATTAACTCCGCAGGCAACTGCCGCTAATTATAATATCACATTTACATCTGGTACATTAACCATATTGCCTGCAAGCGGTACCGGTATTACATATATCAATGCTTTTATGAGTAATTCATCAACGCTTACTGTAAGGCTATTTTCACCTACTCCGGCTTTGTCTGATATTGTTTTATACAATAGCTCAGGACAACCATTGTATAAGAAAAATGTGTTTATGCCAAATGGTTTTGTTACTACAACTATCGATATAACATCGTTCCCTACAGGAATCTATATTGTAAAAGTTATTGGTACAGCAGGTGTTAATCTTGAAAAAACTATTGCTATTTTAAAATAACCATGAATATGAAAAAAAGAAAATCAGCTTTTGTTTTCTTATTGATGTTTTGTTGCAGCGCAATGCATGCGCAGGTACCTGCAGTTTTTTCTATTGACGGAAAAGTATTGGAGAAGAATAAAAGCAGGATCAATGCTAAGGACGCCATGTTATTGCCGGCATACAAACAGTTGCTGAAAGAGGCAGATAAAGCAATTGACTTTGCACCGGTAAGTGTAATGGAAAAAAAGAATGATCCGCCAAGTGGCGATAAACATGATTACATGAGTTTGGCGCCATATTACTGGCCCGACCCAACTAAAAAAGATGGCCTTCCGTATATCAGAAAAGACGGGCTGACAAACCCTGAAGTAAAAGATTATAACGATAAGGAAAATATGCCAAGGCTTTGCGAAATAGTAAATACGCTTGGCTTAGCTTATTATTTTTCCGGCGATGGTAAATATGCCGAGCATGCTGCACAATTAATAAGGGTTTGGTTTTTAGATAAAGCAACAAGAATGAACCCTAATTTGAATTATTCACAAGCAATGAAAGGAAGCAATGATGGAAGAGGGGCAGGTTTGATTGATTCGAGGCATTTTATTAAAGTAACAGATGCAATTGGTTTAATACAGGGTTCAAAATACTGGACGGCAAAAGACCAGGAAGGTATGAAGCAATGGTTCAGTGATTTTTTAAACTGGATGCAAACCAGCAAAAATGGAGTAGCGGAATTGAATGCTAAAAATAATCATGGCGTATGGTATGATGCACAACGTTTATCAATGGCATTATTTATTGGTGATAATGAATTGGCAAAAAAAATAATAGCCAATACAGAAGACAGGTTGGATAAACAAATGGATGATAGCGGAAATTTTCCTTTGGAAATGGAACGCACTACTTCACTGCATTATACTGGCTTTGCCATTGAAGCATTTTTTTATATTGCTCAGATGGCAGAACATGAAGGCGTAGATTTTTGGAATTATGTTTCACAGTCAAAGAAATCTTTAAAAAGAGCATTTGAAGTTTATTATCCTTACATAGCTAAAGAAAAAGTTTGGACCGGCCCGCAAATAAAAGATTTTGATTATGAAGAAGCTTATCCTTTTTTAATTGCCGGAGCAAAGAAATTTAATTGTACTACTTGCATTAATTCAATAAAAAATATTGCGGTGGATAAATTCAATCGCTTACCAATAAAATTATTAACAGATATTAATTTTTAAATTTTATAAAACTGCTATTATGAAAAAAATAAAATACCTGCTGTTCTTTCTGCTTATGTCGGGTAGTGCTGTTATAGCACAAAAGAAGACTATTACCGGTAAAGTAACCAGCCAGGAAGGTAAAGCCGCTATGGAGGGTGTAAACGTACTTGCCGATAAACAAAAAACCGGAGCGGTTACCAAAGCAGATGGTACTTATTCCATTTCGGTAGATAAAAAAACTACGGTTTTAATATTCTCTTATGTGGGATATAAAACACAGAACGTTATCATTGGTGATAAAACCACTGTTGATGTGGTATTAGCTCCAGCAATTACAACATCTGATGAAGTAGTAGTGATTGGTTATGGTACGCAAAAGAGGACGAGTGTAACCGGTGCCGTAGCGAAGTATAAAAACGATAAGATGGATGAATCTCCTGTATCAAGATTAGATCAGGCATTACAAGGGAAGATTGCAGGCGTACAGGTAACTAACATTTCATCAGAAGCAGGAAGCGATCCAAAAATACAAGTGCGTGGCATAAGTTCTATTAATGCAGGACAGTCGCCACTGGTAGTTGTAGATGGTCATCCTGGGGTAGATGGTTTAGCTTTTGTAAATATGGCCGATGTTGAATCGGTTGAAGTGTTGAAAGATGCAGCATCTGCAGCAATCTATGGCTCAAGGGGAGCCAGTGGAGTAATACTGATTACAACCAAATCTGGAAAAGCTGGAAAAACCAAGTATAATCTCAAAACTTCCTGGGGTACAAAAAATCCATACAAAGTGTATGATATAATGACTACAAGCGGGTACACTAACCTGTTATATTACGAAGCTGCCTTACGCTTTGCAGATACAGGCTGGACAAATTATGCTACCACTGCCCAAATAAATGCAAAAGGAAATTTGGCATCAAGTGCTGAAAAGGCATCTTATGTTTTGGAGAATGGGCTTAATGGGGGATATGCAACTGACTGGCAAGCTGCCGCATTGAGAACAGCGGAGATTAAAAATGTGGAATTGAATGTTTCAGGAGGAAATGCTTCTACCAAGTATTATATATCCGGTTCTTATCAAAATGATCCGGGTATGATCAAACACAGCGAATATGAAAGATTTAATGTGCGAAGTAAAGTAAATATTGAATTGAGTAAAAAAATGAAACTTAACATCAATTTAAATCCATCTTATTTTACTAGGGAAAGGCCTTCAACAAGCTTTACAGATTTTACAAGGGTATCTTCTTATCTGCCTTTAACTTTAAATGCTGCACAAATTGCTTTTGTTACGCAAAACGCTACCAATGCCGGATTGCAGGTAGGTGATTTTGCACAACCAAGAGTTTTTAACGATTTGCCTTATAACGGTATTATGCCTGATGGAACAATTTTTAATAACCCGGCAGGTACCGCAATTTCTATCAGCAGCAGTGCCAATAATTCACCTTATTCAATTTTGCAAACCGAAAAAATAACAACTAAAGATTATCGTATTTTATCTTCTGCAGATTTGACTTATACCATTCTTCCAGGATTAAATTTTAAAACTTTAGTGAGTGCTTACCTCGATTATACCAAAGGGCTTGATTTTGCCAAAAGCAATTCCAGCGCTGCAGGTGCACCAAGCAAAGGAGTTTATACAGATCGGTCGTCTTTTGATTTGCTAAATGAAAATACATTTACTTATAACAAGCAAATTAAAGATCATACCATAGAAGCATTGGCTGGTTTTACTGCACAAAAAACCAGGATAGATAATCAGCAGGTAACCGCTACTAATTTTATAAGCGATAATATCACTACTTTAAATACAGCTTTAAGTGTGTCTCAAGATCCTACACTTACTTACAATACTGTAAATAAAATTGGCTTACTATCATACCTCGGCCGTATCAATTATAGTTTTAAAAATAAATATTTATTGTCTACAAGTTTGAGGGCCGATGGTAGTTCTAAATTTGCTCCTGGCCACAAATGGGGTTACTATCCTTCGGTATCTGTGGGATGGGTAGCCAGTAAAGAAAACTTTTTACAAGGTGTAAATTGGATTGATAACCTGAAATTTAGAGGAAGCTATGGCGGCCTTGGCAATAATAATATTGCAGATTTCGGATGGGTTGATCAATTATATCTTGCTAATTACCCAACGGGTACGGGTAATGGTACTTCTTCTCTTGGAGTTTCTCCTTCAGCATCGCTCCTTTCTAATCCTTTGATTAGCTGGGAAAGAAGCTTCTCTTATAATGCGGGGGTTGATGCTACTCTTTTTAAAAATACAATTACTATCGGGGTAGATGTTTATGACTCAAAAACCGAGAGTTTATTATTGCAACAGGCAGCCATGGGAATAACGGGTGTTCCTCTATTCATTAATAATATTGGCAGACTACAAAACAGGGGTGTTGAACTGGAGGTTAGCAGTAATAATTATAGAACAAAGAATTTCAGATGGACTACTTCAGCCAATATTTCTCATGTAAAAAACAAACTTTTGCAATTGGGGCAAGAAACACAATTGCTTAATACCGGTGAAAGGCTTGATGGTTACTTAAATATTGTTGGCGGCCCGTTGATTCAGTACTATGGCTTAAAAACTGACGGTATCTGGTTATCTCAGGCAGATGTTAATGCAGCTATTGCTAAGGGACAAACGAGTTCCCTCTCAGGATATTTTACGCCTGGCGCCTTGAAATTTAAAGATATAAATGGAGATGGGGTTATTGACCTTAATGACAGAACGGTTATTGGAAATCCATACCCCGATTTTACCTGGGGCATCACCAACAATTTTAATTTTTATGGTATTGATTTAAGTTTCACTTTCCAGGGCGTAAATGGTGGCCAAATAATGAATGGCGATGGATTCTATAATGAATCAAGAAAATATAACAGGGCATTTAATACCAACAGGTGGGTAAGCCCGGCAAATCCTGGTGATGGTAAAACGCCTTATTTTACAAATGGATATACCAATGCGTGGACGCAGAGTGATTACCTGATTACCAGTGCATCATATTGGGCATTACGTGAAGTGATAGTAGGTTATACAATTCCTGTAAAAGGTATTAAAAGGATGAAGTTAAATTCGGCTCGTTTTTATACTTCTATTCAAAATTTGTATTATCATTTTCCAAAGGGTTATGTAGGGTTAAATCCAGAAGCAAGAAATACCGGCGGAGTGTATTCCTCTCCATTGCTGGATGGATATCAGCGAGGAGCTTTCCCTATTAATCGTGCTGTTTTAATTGGGCTTGATATAAATTTTTAATTCTTTAAAACTTATTTTATGCGATATATAATAATCTTATTGGCACTTACAAGTTTTGTTTCCTGCAAAAAGGTGATTGACTTGTATCCTGAGTCTAACCTTAACAGTGGTACTTATTATACCACAGCAGCAGAAGTGCAAACCGGGTTGAACGGCTGTTATAATGCCTTGCAAAAACCTATGGCATTTGAATGGCAGGTAACCGAATTGCGGAGTGATAATACGGACCAGGGTGTTCCTTCAAGCAATAATACCACTAACAGGGATCTGAGTGATTTGGATGAATTCATTCCATCTACCGGGCATGCAGCAGTGTATAGTTATTGGATCAATACTTATTTTGTAATCCGTAACTGCAATGTCATATTACAAAACCTGGGCGTAGTGTACAATCCAGCATCAGGCAGCCTTGCCTTAAACCAAACAACAATTCCTGTTTCTGACTCATTAAGAAAGCAAATGGCAGGTGAAGCCATGGTTTTAAGGGCCAACAGTTATTTTAATTTAGTGCGTTTATTCGGTGGCGTATTTTTAATACATACACCTGTTTCGGCTGACGATGCTAAAACAATTAACCGTTCTTCTGTTGATGATATTTATAAATTAATAAAAGCTGACTTAACTAATGCTACTACCTGGTTGAGTGCAGTAAAATTTCCGCAAATTACTGCTGCTAATACCGGCAAAGTAAATGCATGGGTAGCAAAAGGATTATTAGCTAAAGTTTACTTAACGCTTAATGATAAAATATCTGCAATTCCTTTATTGCAAGATGTACTTACAAACAGCGGTTATTCTTTGCAAACAACTTACGCCAATGTTTTTTCTATAACCAATGAACTAAACAGTGAAATTATGTTTGCTGTAAGATATAAAGCAGGTAACCTTGGTTTAGGTTCTCCCTTTGGTAATAGTTTTGCGCCATTGGGTAGCGGATCTGCTGTTATTAATGGATCGGGCCTTGGGTATAATTATCCAACCAATGATATTGATACGGCACTAACTACAGCAGATGCAAGAAAAACAGTTGCCATGGGATCTTATGGGGCAACAAAATTATTGTATGTAAAAAAATTCCTTACACCTGTTGCTACAGCAAACGATGGAGAAAGCGACTGGCCGGTGTTGCGTTATGCAGATATTATTTTGATGATGGCAGAAGCGCAAGGCTATACCCCTGCAAGCATTACACTTATCAATTCGGTAAGGTCACGTACAGGCCTGGGCAATTTGCCTGCATCTGTAAATTCAGTTGCGACTTTTGAAAAAGCTTTATCGGATGAAAGAAGGTTTGAATTTTCTTTTGAAAACCAACGCTGGTTCGATTTGGTTCGTTTTAATAAAACCATGACAACCATAACAGCGCAACAAACCATGAAAGATCATTTTGCAAAAGAATTTGTGAGTCACTATTCTCAGTATAGCCCTGTTACACCTTTGGCTACATTGCAATCTTATGTTACAGCTGATAAATTATTGTTGCCTATTCCACAACATGAAATTGATACCAATTCGCAATTGGTTATTGCACAAAATCCAGGCTATTGAGTGTCACGAATAGAGAGCAATCTCGAATTAGATCTTTGAGTTTGTTATTTAATGCTATGTAAATGATGATGGCAGACCCATCGGTAGCGACTTGCAGGAGTAGCTATCAAACCACCTTTAG